>Ga0268279_1000046_pt1 | contig 98182 bp, 107 predicted proteins | sample saktaG_6_FD_190142 | JGI IMG/M metagenome (GOLD analysis project Ga0268279, IMG submission 190142) | Saline water microbial communities from Sakinaw Lake, British Columbia, Canada - sak_2010_1_5_80m | ecosystem: Environmental > Aquatic > Non-marine Saline and Alkaline > Saline ...
TTGCCAGGGGTGGTGACCGATTTGCGCCGCCTTTCCCCCTTGAGTTAAAATCAAAGATCAGTTGACAATTGACAGTTAAAAGTCCAAAGTCGAAAATTTTTTAAAATTGTTCTAATTATTCTAATGAAATCCCAAAACACCAAGACCAAACGGTCAAAATTTGAAACTTGAAAATTAAAATTTTAATTAGAAATTAGAAATTAGGAATTAGAAATTTTATTTCGGTGCCTTATTCTAAACAAGTAATTAACCATTTTCAGAACCCGAAAAACTTTGGCAAGATGGCCAACCCCTCGGCCATTGGCAAGGTTGGTAACCCGGTTTGTGGTGATTTGATGCATCTTTATATAAAAGTGGAGAAAAACAAGCAGGGCGAGGAATTTTTATCCGATATCAAGTTTCAAACCTTCGGATGCGTGGCGGCTTTGGCCACCAGTTCGGCCATTACCGAAATAGCCAAGGGCAAAACTATAAAAGAAGCTATTGGTATTAGTAGTAAACAGCTGGTTGATTCTTTAGGCCAATTACCGCCGGTAAAAATTCACTGTTCGGTTTTGGCTGCTGACGCCCTGCATGAAGCCATTTTTAACTACCTTGAAAAAACTGACCAGGATGTTCCTGAATCGCTAGCTAAAACCCATCAAAGATTAAAAAAAGAGCGGGAGTTAATTAAGGAAAAGTTTGCCGATTGGGTGAGCCTAGAAGAAAACCAATTGGAAAAATAGCTCTCCTTTTTGATTTTTGAGCGGCGGACCGGAATTGCCTGCCCGCCGATAGCCGTAGCCTGAGCCGTATACGAATAGTATTGAAAAGGCGAACGCTAAGGCAAGGCGGGAACCGGGCACCGGTGAATTATCGCCTTCTTTAATTTTACCGTTAATTAATTTTCAAATTCGACCAGCACTTTTGAGCGGCGGACCGGACTTGAACCGGCGACCTTCTCCTTGGAAGGGAGACATTCTACCACTGAACTACCGCCGCAAAAACCTTCCTTTATTATAACAAGAAAACTAAGCCCCAGTTTTTTGAGGCTTGGTTTTTTTTGGGCAACCCTTATTTGGGAGTTGATTATTAATCAGTTCCCAAATTTTGTTAGCCTAAATTGTGTTTTTGGGGCTTATGGTCGGTCAACTGCCGGAATTTGTTCTCGGGCTTGTTCTTGGATCTGATTTTGGGTTCCGACCGGAACTTGGGATTCGGCTTGATCTTGAGCCGCCGGAGCCTCCGGTGCTTCTTGCTCTAACCCCTCAAGACTCTCTTCTATCACCGGCACTTGTTTTCTTTCGGGAAGATTAGGAACTGGCACTCCCCTTTCCTGCAGCTGATTAATTCTTTCCTCGACTGCCGGTCGTTTTCCCTCAATTCTTCTTAAAATTTCGCCAACCCCATCATTTCCAACTGCTTCTTGAGAGATTGCCTTTAGGGCTTGTTGGTGACCACGTAGGCTGCTTTCCATGGCTTGTTCAATTGCTCCCCTAGCTTCTTCGGGAACCTGTTCGTAAACTCGAGACAAAACTGCTTGGTGTTTTAGGGTGTTTTCGGCAATCTTAGCCATTACCTCATCAGTATTTTGTCCGGCTTCTCTGGCTCTTTGGGCAAAGGTAAAGGCATGAGCAAATTGTTCTTGGTAGCGCTCCATCGCCTTTTCGGCCATTTCTGTTTCTCCTTGAGCTATTAGGGCATTGGCTTCAGCCAATCTATTTTCTGTCAAAAGCACTTGTCGGTTGGCTCGATTGACCTGGCCAAAAGTAAATAAGGTGCCGACGCCCTCGGAGAAAGATTTTAAAAAATATAGCGGGTGATTAGGCAACAAACCCGGATCGACTAATTCTTCTTCGGCTAAAGTATCGTCAACCAGATTAATCGGCTCTTCTTCTTGGACTTCTTGAGGAGAGTCTATTAATAGATCAACCGGCTCTTCAGCTTGAGCGTTAGCGACTGAAGCAAATGGCAAAAATGTTATTAATCCGAAAATTAATAAATATTTTTTCAATTTAATCACCTCCCTTTTTATCAAGATAGATTCATTTTGACATTTTTATTTTAGTAAGTCAAAAAAGGCTTTAGTTGGGAGTGTGGGACTTGCCTGTTCGCCGTTTTAGGCGGGAACCCACGACCTGTCGCCTCAGGCGACCGCTTTTGCTTTCGCCGCCGCCGAATTTCGTGCCAACGAAGTTGGCGCGTCGCCAACAATAAATTCTACAAAGTCGGATTAGCAACTTTACCTAGGAATAAAATGTTTCCAGTAGCTTTTTCTTGAATCAGGAATATAAATGGATGGTCCGCCCGAAAGACAGGAATTTTAGGAGTCTTTTGCTCCGGCGCAGCCCCAATCGGTCCAATCACCGCAGTTGCCGCTGCTGCCTCGGTTCCTTCCTCGTTTACTTCAACAAATGCTTGATGAATAACCTCCCCAATGTATAAATCTTTCGTTCCATCCATTCCAGAAAAATCAGCACCAGGCCACTTGAATGCTGTTGGCATTCCCATTGTTTTAAGGTCGTCAGCCATAAAATATTTAGTTTCGAATTTAAACTTGGGGATAAACGCTTTAACTCTTTGCTCTTCTAAATCTTTTTTCCATTCTGACAATTTTTTGGCGCTGAGTAAATTTTCTAACGTTGTTAAATCGTCGTTCTTTGGAAGAAGAATTAACATAGATAATTCCTCACCCGAATATGGCATTTCAAGAATTTGCAGTTTGTTATTTTCGGTGTAATTAAACTTTGCGTCCCTGTCGGTGCGTTGCATCATTGGAACTTTGGCAGAATTGTTTTTGCTTATTCTAAAACTTTCATCTTTTGTATCTTCTAGATTGAATTGCTTTACCCACTCACCCTTAAAATAAATTGCGTTTGTAAGAACCAGTCTTGTTAATGCGTCAATCACTCCTCGAGGTATCAAATCTCTGATCTTATCGTTTGTTTGGTCTTCCACCCAATTATTTATCGTTATTCGAGAACCTTCCGGGTCATTTTTGAAATCAAGATTATTAGCCTTCCCGCCATAATATTTTTCTACCCTATTAAAGTAGTCAGTTAGAAATTGATAATCTTTTTGAGCCCAAAGTGCATTAGCGGTACTGAGTTTATATTCTTTATCTCCTTTATTTAATTCGCCCAATATTGCTGCGTATTCAGTTCTCCTTAGATTTTCATCGGCCGGGAAATAAAATACCGACCGCATTTCTTCAGCTGTCTGCCCTTTTGCCCCTTCATAAGTCATCGCCAGGGCACTAGAGATACTAAAGGGTGAGAAAAAGATATTACCACTATCTTTTTCTTTCAATTGAGAATAATAATCTAAAGCAAATTGATTATTAGCATCTACAACATTATTAATATCTGCAAGTTTCGGTTTTGGCTCCGGCAAAGAAATTTTTCCTTCGCGGAATAGAAAAATACCACCGACGATCACAATTGCCGAAATTATTGTAATGCCTGTTAAAATTTTCCAATTCATATTAGTTAATTTAATTTTTCACCCCCTTTTTGTCAAGACAAATTTATTTTGTCATTTCTATTTTATAAAGTCAAAAAGGGGCCCTGGTCGGGAATGTGGGACTTGCCTGTCCGTCGATAGTCGCAGCTTGGGCCGTACGAACAGCATAAAAAGGCGAACGCTAAGGCAAGGTGAAAACCTATGGCCTGTCGCCTTAGGCGACCGTCCTAGTTTTTTAGTCGGGGATGTGGGACTCGAACCCACGGCCTCGCGCTCCCAAAGCGCGCGCGCTAGCCTCTGCGCCAATCCCCGAGACAGCCTAATTTTAGCATATTTAACCTGTTTCTCGTTATTTCAGGTTTGTCTTAGCCCCGCACCACCCGGGGTGCGGGGACTGGGAATTTTGGGCGAAGGAAACAGGTCCCAACTTTCGCCGGGATGACGATTTCCTTTTATTGATTATTCACAAAATACGGTACCGTATTTTAGTAGAGATAAAAGATAATAATTTTATCCCGATATTTTGGCATATAAATACGGTACCGTATTTTAATTAGGAATTTGGGGTAATGATTTTTATCCTATAAATACTATATAGTATTTATTGACAGGGTAGTTAACTTATTGCCCGGTTTAGTAGGCGAGATAATGGGCGGAAAATAAAATTGCCAACCTTTACTTTGGGGCGAGATTATTTTATATTAAACTTATGAAAGGGAAAATAATTGGCTATATTTTACTTGCCTTTTCAATTTTAATAATCGTTGGCGTTACTGTTAATGTTTATTTTGTTTTTACTGGCCAGGCGGCACCGGTTAATGTTTTTAAACCTCTAACCACTTCGAGCTTGCTGCCTGTTCCCCAAGAAGCCGCTGTTTTAGAAAATCAAAATGGTGGCAATAACGACTTGAGTGTTGGTTTGAATATTTTTGCTCATTTGGCTCTGATGAGTTTCGTATCTTCGGCGGCTTTTAAGATTGGCCGATTAGGAGTAATGATGATTCGGCCGATAAGAGTTCGTCTTAATCAGGAAAAATAGCCATCCCCTCTCCTGTTTTTGTCTTCGGAAGATTGATATTTTATATCCCATAAGATATAATACCAGGCAGTATTTTGGATCTTTCTAATCGCAGAAAGACAATCCAAGAAGCACTTTGATAAATTAAGAGACAATTTAGTTAGATTTTTCGCTGATAGCCCTTTCCCCCTTTTTGTCGCTAGACAAAAAATGTTCCCGTATTTTTCTCCTCGAAAAATACGGTTTTAATTCAACTTTTCTTTGCCAGAAGAAAGGTTGGTTGTTCGATAAAAAATAACGGTTTTGGGCTTTCTCTTGAAAGGAGAGCGAAAATGAAGTGGCGAGGGATTTTGGTGGTGTTGATGATTGTTTCTTTGGTTGGGGTAACAACCTTGGCCCAAGGAGTCAATGTTTGCCCGGCCGGCAATGTTAAGTATGAGATAGGAGGAGGATACGAGTATAATGATGGCAGTGGCTGGGTTGAGGCCAGTGAAGACAGAGCTTGTTGGGGAGCCAACGAGGGCTATGGGGTTACTGGCGTTTGTATTTACGTTGGCGGTCCAGACAATGAGGAACGGCTGATTAACTTGGGGCCCGGTGACGGTTGCTGGGATAATCCGGAGAAGTATGGCATTTCGCATGTTGTGCTTTATACGGAAGCAATTCTCGAGCCAACACCGACTGATACTCCAGTTGAGCCGACGCCAACGATTGTTGAGCCAACACCGACTGAGGTACCACCGGAACCGACTCCCACGGACACTCCGCCGGAGCCAACACCGACTGATACTCCAGTTGAGCCGACGCCAACGATTGTTGAGCCAACACCGACTGAGGTACCACCGGAACCGACTCCCACGGACACTCCGCCGGAGCCAAAAGAGACGGAAGTACCAACTCCCAATGGTCTTCCTTCGACTGGTGGTCAACCAGGGCCAAACCGACCATTATCGTTGATGGTTGTTATTTTGGCTGGAGGGGTTTCTCTTGCCTTTTTTGTTTTGCGTCGTCGCAAGACTTAAGAAAAAAGAGTAATTGTCTCTTAGAAAAGGAGGTGATAATCATCTCTTACAAGCCACATCCTGCTCGGGGGTCTTAATACAATTTTTTTGTATTTTTAGATCCCTGAGGGATGTGGCGTTTTTTTTGCTTATTTGAGATTTTTTTAAAATTAAATAAAAAAAAGGGATTATTGCTTTTTTCCTTAAAAGTTGATAACTTATTTTTAATAAGACTATGGATGCTAAAAACACTCCTATCCAGCATTTGGCGGTTGGCGTTTTGTTTTTAGGCCTAGCTTTTAGTCTTCGTCGTTTTTTGGGCTTGAGTCAATCAGTTATTTTTGCCCGAGTAGCCTTTTTACTCCTCTTCTTAACTTTAATTATCGGTCCAATCACTAAACTTAAAAAACCTACCGTGATTTCCTCACCCTTAAAACTGCCCTGGAGCTGGCGCAGTGAATTAGGAATTTGGTTCGCGATTTTTTCTTTGATTCACTTCTATTTTGCTATGAGTGGTCGACCCAAGTGGAATTTATTGTCCGCCTTGGGCGGCGGTATTGGCGGAGAGGGTTATGGTTTGGCCAATTTGCTAGGCCTTATTGCCCTGTTTTGGACACTTATTCTGGCGGCAACCTCTTTTGGTAAGGTAATTAAGTGGCTAGGAGTAAAATCTTGGAAATGGCTTCATTCGATGACCTATGTGGTTTTTTATCTAGTGGCCGCCCATACTTTCTACTTTCAGTTTTTCTCTAAGTATCGAGGTGGGCCGGATTGGTTTGGCTGGCCGGCAGTAGCCATGACAGTAATAGTTATTATTTTTCAATTGTCTGCTTTTATTGAAACTTTAGTTAGCCAAAAGAAAACCCAAGATTAACTAAAACCACTCTTTAATGTTAACATCCCCCTATTTATTAGCTCTGATTATTAGCTTGGGGATAAATTTAACCTTTTTTGTTTTTGCCGCCCTTTTTCGAACCGACAAGCTGACCGATTTAACTTACGGCCTGACTTTTATCATTTTAGTTTTAGGGTTTTTGTTTTTGGGCCAAACATTTTATTGGTACCAACTAGTTTTAACAGTTATGGTTTGTCTTTGGGCAATCAGATTAGTTGGTTATTTATTTATCCGGATTCTAAAAATCAAAAAAGATACCCGCTTTAATAATATTCGCCAAAACCCCCTTAGTTTTTTGAAATTTTGGTTGTTGCAGGGTCTTTCGGTTTGGATAATTCTTTGGCCCTCAATTTACCTGTTAGTTCAAAAAGATAATCGCCCTTTTAGTTTAATTATGGGTTTGGGGATATTTATTTGGTTGTTGGGGTTAATAATCGAAACAATTGCCGATTGGCAAAAATTTACTTTTAAAAATAAGCCCCAAAACAGGGATCTTTGGATTAGTTCTGGTCTTTGGGCCTATTCTCGCCATCCCAATTATTTTGGTGAAATGTTGGTTTGGTGGGGTATTTTTATCTTTACCTCTTCCCTTCTTTCTGATCGATTTTGGTTTACGATTATTGGCCCAGTTTTTATTACCGGTCTATTGCTTTTTGTTAGCGGCATTCCCCCTCTAGAAAAGAGATATCAGCAAAAATATGCCAATAATAGAGACTATCAGAATTATAAAAAAAGAACCAGCCTGCTTATTCCTTTGCCTCCGCGACACTAATCTCTTTCTTTTCTAAGATATAAACACCGGGTCGGCTGACGATATCAAAGCAGCAAGAAAGTACCGGCTTATCTTTTATTTTTCTCAAAAAGGGCAAGTTAAAAATTCGCCGCCAATCCCTTTGCCGATATTTTTTAGAGGCGGGTAAAACGGTAAAACCAGTTTTGGTAAAAAGATTTTCCCAGTAGGCAATGTCACTGCCGGTTCCGGTTCTATTTATGTGGCCGGGAATATCAAATCGCCCTTCTGAGGGGTCGGCAATAGCAATAAAAGCCCGGCCTTCCGGTTTTAAAATTCGATAAGTTTCCTCAGCTAGTTGTTCGGCGTTGTCAATATGTTCGAAAACGTCGTTTGAGACAACAACATCAAAGCTTTCATCCTGAAACGGCAAGGCGGTAGCGCTGGCTTCAATTGGTGATAGACCTCGTTTTTGGCTTTCTTTTAGGGCCGGGTCAAAATTTAGATCAAGACCATAATAATGGTTTTCTTTAGTCGGGACTTGGTCTTTGATAGCCTCACCCAAAAGTCCCACCCCACAGCCAATTTCCAATATTTTTGATTGAGGGGTAAGGCCAGTTTCTTTGACTATAGCTTTGGCGGCTAATTCAAAACGGGCTGGGGCGACTTTTCGACGCAGGGCAATAAGGGGGTTTTCCTGAACAACGCCATAACCAAAGTAGGGAAAGACTTCGCTAGTGGCCTCAACCATAGAACCATTTTAGAATTATTTATTATTTTTGGCAATATTACCACACCAAAGGTGTTTTTTAAGGTTAACTTTTTCTCCATTAAAAGTTACCCCCTCGCTAATTAGTAGTTTCTTTTTACCGGCCAGGCCGCCTGGGCCAGAGTAGCCAATTAATCGCCCGTCAAAACCCGCTACTCGATGACAGGGAACTTCGGGAGCGTAGGGATTGTGCTTCATTAATATTCCCACCACTCGGGCCGCTTTTGAATTGCCGGCCAGCCTAGCTATTTGGCCATAAGTAGCCACTTTCCCTTTGGGGATTTGGCCAATTATTTTATAAACCCGGTCTTTAAAAGCGGTCATCTTTTCCTGTATTATAAATAATAATGTTTTATTTGTTTTTTGCTATTTCTCTTTTTGCCGCCGGTATTGGGGCCGAATTAGTTGGTTTTGGGATTTCGGCCGTTTTAATGTCTTTTTTACCCTTGATATTGCCCCTATCAACAGCAATTCCTCTGGTGGCCATTATTTCCGTAGTGGCCACTGGCGTTGTGGCTTGGAAAATTAAAACTGCTGGCTTGGGGAAGCATCTTGGGTCGCTTTTGGCCGGATCGGTAATTAGTATTCCCTTGGGCTTTTTTTTCTTACAAGTAATTGGGGAAGAATTTTTGGCGCTGGCCTTGGGAGGATTACTGATTGTCTATGTTTTGTTTAATCTCTTTTTTCAAGGTAAGAACTTTTTGGGTATTGGCCGACTTGGTGGTTTACTGATAGGAGCGCTGGCCGGTTTTTTTGGGGCCTCATTTAATGTTAATGGCCCGCTGGTGGGCATGTATTCGTTGTCAAATGATAATTTATCTAAGCACGAAAACAAAGATTTAATTACTACCTATATGTTTTTGACCGGTTTAGTAATTGTTGCCGGCCATGCTGTTTCTGGCCGAATTAACCAAACGGTTTTTTATTATTTTCTCTTGTCTTTACCGTTTCTCTTCTCAGGGCTTTGGGTGGGGCAGAAATTATTTGCCAAAATTAGTTCTCTTTGGGTGAAAAGAATTATCTACGTCGTTATTTTTTTATCAGGAGTATTGATTTTGGTTAAATAAGAAGGTTGGGTTATTCAACAAAAGTTAGCGCTAAGCCTTTTTTGCCCATCCGGCCGGTTCGGCCGATGCGGTGAACATAATCATCATAAGTGGCCGGAGCATCATAATTAATTACCTGGGTAACGTTATCAATATCTAGACCTCGGGAAGCCACATCAGTGGCTGTTAAGACCTGAAGCTGGTTGTTTTTAAATTGCGCCAGGGCTCTTTGCCTTTGGTTTTGAGATTTATTGCCGTGAATAGCGGTGGCCTTAATGCCGTACTCAACTAAAAGTCGGGCCAGCCTTTCCATGCCCCATTTGGTCCGGCCAAAAACCAGCACCTTATCAAAGCCCGGTTGGGAAAGCAACTTTCTTAAGACATCGATTTTGGCACCCCGATTGGTAATTTTGATGATATCCTGGTCAACGTTGTCTAGTGTTTCTTGGTGTTTCACCGAGACCCGAATTGGGTTTTTAACAAAGTTTTGCAAGACTTGCTCTGTTTTGCCGTCAACTGTCGCCGAAAAAAACAGCCCCTGGCGGTTTTGGGGTAAAAGGGCAATTAAATATTTAATATCTTTGATAAAACCCATATCGACCATGCGATCCACTTCGTCAAGAACAATGTTGCCAAAAGAAGCTGGCTCGATCTTTTTGCGTTTGATAAGGTCTTTTAATCGGCCCGGGGTGCCAACAATAAAATGGGGGTTTGATCTTAAGGAGTTGATTTGGCGATTGATATTAACGCCGCCGATAATGGTAGCAATAGATAAGCCCATCCCCCTGGCAAGATGGTTAAATTCTTGGCCAATTTGCAAGGCTAATTCCCGGGTGGGCACGATGATTAATACTCTTTGATTGTTGTCTAAATAAGCCTTGTTGATCAGGCCGGCTAAAAAAGCAGCCGTTTTACCGGTGCCGGTGTTAGCCACACCAATAATATCTTTGCCGGCTAAAACCTGAGGGATAACCTGATCTTGAATTTGGGTGGGGATTTGATAGCCGTGTTGGGCGATGTTGGTTTTTAATTGGTCAACCAGAGCGTAGTCGGCAAATTTTGCTCCCTTGGCAAAAGGTTTTTCAATAGCGCCCCCTTTGGCTTTTTTAATAAACAGGCTTTCGTCGAGCTTTTTTTCTGAATTTTGAAAGTGTCTTTTGTTGGTCCGATTGCCAGAGCCAGAAGCTGGCCGGCGGTAATAGTTTCTTCGTTTGGAGTGGGCCATGGCTTGTTTTTTAGTGGTTTATTTTGGTTATGATTGCGCCCAGGTAGATCTGCTTAAGAAAAATGAAGTCGTTTTTAATGTGAAGATACTTGAGTAGAAAGTTTGAGGTATCTTTATCTTTTAAAAAAACTAAATCAGTATAAGCAGATGTACCAGGGTACAATCTGCACCAATCAAAAAGTATTATAACACGAAGGCCGGCTAATAGCTAGTTTCTGTACGGGTCACACACCTTTTGGACTTTTTATCTCTTTTCCTAGTGTTGTTGCTGGTGTCTGGTCATTAAGGCTCTCATGTATTCTGTCATTATGGTAGAAATACAGATATTCAGCAATCCTTTTGTTAACAAGTTTTGGTTCAATAAGCTCATCTTGGTACATATCTAGCCATTCTTCTTGAAGAGAGCGATTAAATCTCTCTATTACTCCATTGACTTTTGGATGATTGGGATAGGTCCATTTATGAGTAATATTCTTTTTTCTACAAAAGCTGTCAAAGACATTCTCGAACTCACTGCCATTGTCAGTTTGAACGGTATGAATAGCCACAGGCAGCATTACTTGTAAGGTTTTAAGCACAATAAGAGCGTTAGAGGCTGTTTTAGACTTAAAGGTTTGAGCATAGGCGACTTTGAGTTTTACATCAATAGCAGTAATGGTATAACGCCTTAGGCCGCCAAGAACTGTTTCAATAGTATCTAGTTGAACATAACCTCCAGCTTGAGGTTTGGGAGCATATCTTGCTCTTAGCTTCTTTCTCCTGTTATGTTTTTTTCTGGCCGGATCATGATAACCGTATGTTGGCTTGTCAAAGAAAAGACCATTTCTTTTAATAATCTTGCCAATCGTAGATATCGCCGGATAGGAAATTCCTACTTTTAAGCAATATCTCTTAAGCAGTGGAAAAAGCTTCTTCTTGCCAAGCCGGTAATGTTTTCTTCTCAATCGGCAGATTTCGGCCAACACCAAGGGGTGTGTTTGCATTTTTCTGACCCCGTGCGGGCGTGATGACTTAGGGATTAAGCTTGATAGCCTACCCTTGTTTTCTCTTAAAGTCTTCCGCCACAAGAACACAGTGCTTCTTTTAACCGGAAAGGCAGACAAGGTTGCCTTCATACCAAACTGCTGGTAATACTCAACTACCTTTAGTCGGTATTGGGCAGTATCCGAATCGGCATAAGCGCTACAAGAAACAATCTTCTTCATCCAGGAATTATACCCTGGAAGCCGGGGAATGATGTATCTTGTTCTGTCTGTTTCGTGACTCATTAATATTTCCAAATATTTCCAATGAGTCCAAAAGGTATCGTAGCTTTTACAGTTTCTCCCCAAAACCTATTTGTTTTTGGGTGAAAAAAGGGCTTTATTTAGGGCCTCGCGAATATTTTTGCCGGCAAACCAACCCTTAAGATAAATCAGGGTTTGCTTGCTCTGATTATTATCTTGAAGATAGTACTTGTCGATCCGTCCACCTCTTTTTAAGAAGATTTTAATTAGTTTGTCGACGGAAGGTTGATTAACGATAAGGTTATTATAACACAAAAAACGGCAGGCTAATATAAACTATAGGCTAAGGGGGGTTAAGATTTTTTAGAAAAAGAGCCTGGGGAGGTATCAATTCTTGCCTGGGGCTGATACAATATCCACTTGCCCCTTCATTTAGGGTAAAAAGTAGCTTACAAGTATGAAAAAGATAAGAAACGTGGCCGTTATTGCCCATGTCGACCATGGTAAGACCACCTTAATCGACGCCCTGTTAAAGCAAACCCATACCTTTCGGGATAATCAGAAAGAAATGACTGTTTCCCGAATCTTGGATAGCAACGACCAGGAAAGAGAGCGCGGCATAACCATCAGGGCCAAAAATTGTGCCATTGGCTTTGCCGATACCAAAATTAACATTATCGATACTCCGGGGCATGCCGATTTCTCCAGTGAAGTGGAGCGCACCCTGGGTATGGCCGATGGCGCCCTGTTAATTATTGATGCCCAGGAAGGCCCCATGCCCCAGACCCGGTTTGTTTTGCGACAAGCGCTAAAATTGGGTTTAAAAATTATTGTCATTATCAACAAAATTGATAAGCAATACGCTCGTGTTCCCTGGGTAGTCGAGAAAACAGAAAATTTGTTTTTGGATTTAGCTAAAAGTGAGGACCAGCTTGATTTCTCTATTCTCTATTCTATCGGCCGAAACGGCCAGGTCTTTGAAGAAATGCCGGACGATTTTAATGTTGAGGCTGATGTTACCCCACTGTTGGAGAAAATTATTGATTTTATTCCGGCTCCCGAAAACCAAGACGATTTACCTTTTAAAATGTTAGTGTCTTCCTTTGAACACGATGATCATTTGGGGCGGATTCTAATTGGCCGCATTCATCAGGGTCAAATTACCCGGGGCCAAAAGGTCAGCCTAATTCAGAAAGAAAACAGCCTTTTTGCCTTAGAAAAAATTTTTATCGCTCAGGGTTTGGTTAAAGAAGAGGTTGAAACGGCCACCTCAGGCGATATTGTTTTTTTGGCCGGGATTACCGGGGCCAAAATTGGCGACACTATTGCCGCAGTTGGTCAAACCAAAAGCCTGCCGGCGATGGAAATCGGCAAGCCGACACTACATATTGCTATTCAACCTAATAAATCGCCCTTTTCCGGTCAAGAGGGAGAATTTTCCACCGCCAATCAGCTGGAGGAAAGATTAAAGAAAGAGGCCGAAACTAACCTTAGCTTACAAGTATCCAAAGCCGGCAATGGTAAATTTAGAGTGGCCGGCAAAGGCGAATTACACTTGACAGTATTTTTAGAGGAATTGCGCCGAGACGGTTATGAATTGGAGGTAGAAAAACCGGAAGTAATTATTAAAGAAATTGCTGGGGTTAAAATGGAGCCGGTGGAAGAATTAGATATTATTATCCCCACCGACTATGCCGGGATTATTAATCAAGAATTAGGCCGGCGCTATGCTGTCCTGATCAATACCGCCCCCATTAGCGAAAAGGAAACCGAATTTGTTTATCGTTTGCCCACCCGGGCCCTAATTGGGTTAAGGAGTCTGCTGGTTGCCCAAACCAAAGGAACCATTATTTTCAGCTCTCAGGTGGTTGACTACCAGCCCCTGGGAAAGCCGATAAGAAAACTGCGTCCCGGAGTTCTGGTCGCCGCCCAATCGGGCAAGGCTCTTTCCTATGGGCTAAACATTGCTCAGGGCCGAGGACCAACCTTTATTGGTCCGGGAACCCGGGTTTACCAGGGCATGATAATTGGCAAAAACACCAAAGAGGGTGATATTGAGGTTAACGTTTGTCGGGGCAAGAAGTTAACCAATATGCGCTCCAAAAGCTCTGATGGTATTATTCAGCTGGTTCCCCCGATTCCGGTCACCTTGGAAATGGGCCTGGGTTTTATTGAGCAGGACGAGCTGATGGAAATTACCCCTAAAAGTGTTCGCTTGAGAAAAAAGGCTGTTTCCAGGCAAGAAAAACGTCGTTTTCGTCAAAACAGCCTGGTTAGCTAGTTCCCATTAATCCATTCGGCCAATATATTCCCCTTCTTTGGGAAAGTTATTTTGATAATCTTTTAAGATTTTTTTGCTTAAGGGCTTAGGGTATAGATTGTCGGGCAGATTGTTAATATCAAGCCAGGTGGGCCATTTTTTACCGTCAAATTCCGGGTCGGGCCGGCCCTCAATTTCTTCGAATTTATTAATATCGCCTAAGATAAACAGTTCCAGGCTGTGTTCGTTTTCCTCCGGCAGAATAAAATCGCGGATATAAAGAATTTTTTTAAAAGTAAATTTAACATCTTCGCCCAGCTCTTCCTTGACCTCCCTTTCCCAACACTCTTTTATTGTTTCGCCAAAATCTAGTTTACCGCCGATATAAAAATAATAATCGTCAATCGAATCATAATAAGCCAGAAGCTTATCGTTTTTGATAATCACTAGTCGGAGACGGACCTTTGTTTTATTATTCATTTTTCTAATACCAAATTGTTTTGGTTCGATGATATGGTTTGTCATCAGGTGATTTTATTTGCCCCTTAAACCAGAAAATTCCATCCACTTTAGCGGCATTGATTTGAGGAAACTTTTCTTTTAGTAATTTAGTAGCCAACTCTATCGCCCAAATAGTATTGGCTCGGATTTCGACTTCCTCACTAGATCCCGCCGGAATCTCAATCAACTTATCAATTTTATTGGCCAGTTCTTTATCATATTCAACGATATTAAATTTTCTTAAAATTTGAGGGACCTTGTAATCAGCAAAAGCGGTTAATTGGTCATAACCGGTAATTTTTTTTGAAATTAGACCAAATTTTTCCAGGTCCACCAGGTGGGCCGGGACAAGCTGGGCTCTTTTATGGAAGACAACTTTTTGGCCATGGTACCTGACAGTGTCATCAAATATTTTGGGAAAAATCTTTAGCTAGGATCTCGACTATTTTGACTGAATTAAATTTACCCCCTTTAACAATATTTAAAAATGAACTACTGAATTTTTTAGTGACAATTTCCCCCAAGTTCCTAAGCAGTCTTAATCTTTCTGAAAACAGGGGAATTTCGGTATTACCGGCAAAAGTATTTCTTAAATCTTCTTCCGGTAAGGAGGCCAGGTAGTTTGAGTCAAGCAATTGGTAGCCTTTTTCCAGGCCTCTTTTCAGGGCACGGAGCATACCAAAACTACCGTCATAATTTCCTCCCTTGATGGTAATAGTCCATTTTGGTTGCCCCCAATAACAGAAGTTTAAGGAATTATAAACAATGCTATAAGCAACCTGTTCTTCCTCTGAGCCGTTTTCAATAATTGTTTCGCTGTTGTATTCAGATTTATCGAAGTCTTTAGTAGTAACGATTTTGGCAAATTTTAAAATAGCTTTTTGGTTTATTCGGACATGTTTTGATTTTTTAACGACTGGTTTGATTGAGTCGATAATTGCCTTCATTTGAGTTTATTTTTATATTTTTGTTGGCGTGCGCTTCCAGGGTTAGGGAAATTATTATCTAATTATGGACTTGACAGCGCTTTTTAATGTATTACAATATAAATTGTAACAGGCGTTGACCGCATGGTCCATGGCCTGTTATTTTTTGTTGTGGTGGAAATTCATAATATTAAATTTATTGCTTCTAAATTCTGGGTAAAAGCTTTTAACTTGAGAAACCCCCTTTAAGTATTTTAAAAGATTTTGCTTGTATTTACTGGGCTTAGATATTAAGCCTTCTTTTATTTTGAATTCATATAAGATTGCCCCCATAATTAAATCTGTTATTTGTAGTATTTCTGAACCCTTAGAGTCGATTCGACAAACACCAAAAACAGCGGCTCTGCTAAAGTCTTTATTTATTTTTTTCTTGATATTTAATTCGAAATTTGTTTTATCGGGGCAGGGGTAATAGTCTGCCAAAAGGCATATTCTTTCTTCTTTGCCGATGTTGCCTTTAATCAATAACCTAGTAAAGTATTCGTAAACATTCCAAAAGTTTTCTTGGAAATGGGTTTTAAAATCCATATTCCTTTTATCTAAAATTACACAATCAAAATAAAAACCACGCGTTTCTATAAAAGATTTTATGATTTGCTTCATTACAGGATAGTTCTTCTTGCCGACCTTATTCCATTTTATTTCGTCATAAAAATGGACTCTATCTTTGAGTTTTTTGATTTTTAGATATAAGTTTTGCGGTGAGCGACACTTGATTATTCCCAAGGCAAAGAATCTATCCTCTTTCCGGTTTAATAGGCCAGTTTCATCTAGAAAACAAAAATATTCTTTTTTTATTTTCATTCCTCTTTTTCTTTTATTAACTTTCTGTACTCACAAAACTCACATTTCGGGCCAGGGTCGGGGATTTTATCTGAATCCAGACACTCTTTCATTTTATAAATTGTCGGCTCTACCCAAGAATCATCGCCCTTATAAGTAATAATCTCAACAGCAAATTCTATTTTGGCATCAAACACTCGATCACCCCTTAGACCATTGGCATAGACAAAGTAAGCCTCATCGTCGACATTAAAACCGTTTTGTCTAAAAACCCACTGATACCATTCAACCTGCTTTTTATAGCCCTGCTTATACTCATCATCCAAACTAATTTCTTTGCTGGTGCTGGTGGACTTGTAGTCAACAATGTGAAGCTTTTTGGTTTTATTATTAATCCAAACATCATCAATGATGCCGCACAATTCTAGGTTAGTCGGCTGGTGAAGAGTACAAGCGCCTTTGTAGTGATAATGATCATCGCGCCATTCAGACAAATCTTGGTGAGAAAAAGGGACAGCGTCAATATTGTATTCTTTCATTAAGGCGTTGCGTTCGCCATTTTGACGTAATAGATCAAATTCATTTTTTAGAAGATGATCAACAGCGCTATTGAGCGGCCAGCCTGGCATTCCCGGCCGATCTAGCCCCAGGCGTCGGTCTAGGTAAAAACAGCGCGGGCATTCTAAAAATCGCTCCATGCGAAACCTGGAGATGCGGAATGGTTCCTTAGAGTCAGGATTGTAGCGATAATCACTCCCCCTTTGGCGGTATTTATTCATTAGTATTAGTTAAATTTTATTTGTTTTTCTATGTAGTGGTCAGATTAATCAGTCTTAGTGAAATGGCGAGTTACTATTGAAGACATGTTTCCGGCACTATCTTTTATTTGAAAACTAATTGTATGATCACCATTGGTTAAATTTGAAAAGCAGGGGGCAAATTCAGTATCCCAATCAGTAAATCCTTGCTCATCAAGGTTGTAGCGCAATCTGAAACCGGAGTCAAAAGGAAAATCGTCTTCTCCCATAACTGGGAAACAAAAACTAGAGGAAGAAGTAGTCTCTCCTTCTTTTGGCCCACTAATACTGGTGATTTGTGGTGGGGTAATATCTTTGGCCAGGAAACTCCTTGAAACGATTTCTGATTTATTAAGCTTAGCGTCATCGGCCTGAAAGTAGGCAGTGTGCCAACCCCGGCCCAGTGATTTGTAGCAGACCTCAACGCTGGCCCCACTTCCCTCCCTAACCAATTTCCAGCTGCCATAATCAACTTCGTCATGCCAGTAGCGATAGCGCAACCCACTGTTGGCAATATTATCAGTTAGCTTGATTGTGAAACAGGTTTCGGATTTATTTATTTCTCCGCCTTCCTCTATTCCACTAATAATAGTTATTTTCGGTGGAGTGGTATCTGAGGGTATTGGGGTTGGCGATGGTATGGGGGTCGGTGATGGTGTTGGAATTGTGGTTGGCAATGGTATCTTTGTTGGAATTGATGTTGGAGTTGTCTTATCAGTAGGGACAACAGGACTAGGGGTGAGGTCATGGGTTATGATTGGGGTTGGGGTGGTTTCATTGTCGACTTCTTGGTTTGGCTCTACGGACTGAGGCGATAGTTGGTAAGACAAGTAAACGGCAAAAATGGAAGCAAGAATAATTATCCCCAAAACAATAATAATTTTTTTTCGCGAGAATTTTTTAAAAAAATTCCTCTTGGTCTCTGGGGTTGGCGGTTGGTTTTGCTCTTTTTCTGATTTTGTTATTACCGGTGGTTTTGGGATTTCAGGATTCTCCATCGTTAATTAATTTTATTAAAGTGAGAGTTGTTTGTAAAACAGGAAAACTGGAAGTTTCATAGGGGTGCTTTTTCTTTGACGGTATTTATTCATCTGTTATTTATTATTTTACCCCCTTTTGGGTATTTTTAAAAACTAAGCAGTTTATTATTCATAAAACCATAGCCAATCAGGATTTTCAATTTCTTTAATATTGGCCTCTTCCAGCTTCCACTGTTCATTATATTTTTCAACCCGCTGTTCGCCCTCGAAGAAACGCTCGGTAAATTGCTCATCTTTTAGATCTGCCGAGTAAAATTTAACAAAAACGGTGTTTTCTTTATCCTCAACCTGTTCTGCTTTTAAAAAAACAATATAAAGGGTGTTTTGGTAGCCTTTTTTCCAATCTTCAAACGACCAATCAGTATAATTCTTACTTAAAAGATTATAGGCCTTTTCTAGTTCGCCGGTGGTTTGGTAATTGTAAAAAGCCTTAACGCATTCTATCGGATTCTCATTCGGCTTGAATTCGATTTTCTCAATATCAGCAAGGCGATCCTCTGCTTCAAGCATTTGGCTCCATTTTTCTGATTGGAAGTCGCTGGCGGAGACGCTTAAGCTTAGCCCCTGGCTATTGAGAGTGTTGATACCGTAAACATTGCCGCAGACATCGATTAGTGGGCCGCCGCTCATGCCCGGGCCTAAAGCAAGGTTTGTTTGTATCATTTTAGTTGAAAATACTTCGTCCTCCCGCAGAGCAACAAAATGGCCCTTATTGGCGGTCGCCTCCCCTCTTATGGTGGTGCCGAGCGGATAACCGATAGCGATAAGTTCATCCAAACTTGCCAAATTATTGTCGCGGGCAATTTTCAACGGAGAGATATTTTCAAGCCCTTCTTCGGTGCTGATAATGGCGATGTCGGCATCTTTATTAGCGGCAATTACCTGTCCTTGCAGAAGCGTGTAATCCGGTAAAACGACTTTGGGATTCATGTTTTTGGCAACCACATGGTAATTAGTAATAATTTGTTTAGACCTAGTACCAAAACCGTCGTCGTTAATAACAACAAAACCGGATCCCTGGCCGTTGCGGCCGATAATACGGACCACGCTTTGCTTGGTTTCGGCGACGGATTTTTTCTCATCACAAAGCAGGCGGTTTTCCCCAATAGTGGATTCCAGCCGTTCCACCCGATAGATCAACTTCCGGTTTTGCCGGCCTAAAATAAATACAGCCAGTATAAGAAGAACAAATACCAGCCGCTTTTTGATGAAAAATCGAACCGCCGGAGAGCGAAATAATTTTTTTAGGCTCCGGAATATTTTTATTGATAAGCGCCAAATTTTTATCAGCAATTTTCTTGCTAGGTTCAAGGCAGTAACCAACAATTGGAAAGACACAAAACAAAAGAGATATTCGGCGAAAAGGTCAAACAGAGTAACTTCTCCGTAATAACTGTGCGTTGCAAGAAAGATAATTACAGCCGCTTCTACTATAATCAATAAAAATTGTCCCAAGAAGGGTATTCTTTTAAACCTTTTTTTAAACTGGAAAAACAAATAGCCGATCGATGGCAAATAAAGAAGCAGGGCCAGGTGATAAAGTAAGCCATTTTCTATGGCATCACTGAGCCAATAGATTACAGCGCCGGCAATTACTGTTATTATTAATAGCCACTTGTTCGTCAATATTTTCTGAAGATTCTCCCAAGAGGCCTGTCTTTTGGATTTTGGTGCGCGATTGGTATCGTTAGTCCACGAGACGTCTATTGTTTCAATCTTCATTAATCTTGATTTTACCAAAATAAAAGGGTAAAAAAGTTATTATTTTGGGGCTATTTTTTCGAAAAGGAACACAACTTTTTATTTTTCCCAATTTGTTTTTGGAAAAATATAATTATAAAATTTTAATCCCCCGTAGAAGATTATAGGAAGACCAAAGCCGATTTTTAAATACAAGTAAGTTAATTTCTTTTCCTCAGCTGCCATATCTAGGTAAATACCGCAAGAGCTCATTGTCCCACCCTTTTTTGTGCATTCCCAAAACTCTTCTTTGTAGCGTTTTATTTCACTCTGATTCAGAACAGCCATTGTTCCAAAGAATAGGGTGAAGACTGTAACAGAATTAACAATGATCTTGATAATCTTAATTAGCCTGTCACCCCTGAACTTTCTGTTTTTCATTTGGAGAAGATTATATCTTTTAGCATTTTATTTGCCGAGCTCCTATAAGGGTAAATAGAATTAGTATGTTTTAGGATCCTAGATATCGGATATTCTAGAAAGTTCGAAATACTTGTTTTTATAACAATAGCGAGCGAAAAAGGTATTTTTAATAAAAGGGTCGGCACCATAACGATCGTACTTAAGATTGAATGTTTTTAGTAAATGATTTTCGTTTATTTCAACTAAACCTTTTTTTAACAGTTTTTTAAGAAATCGTCTGAAAAACCAATCTTCAACCACCTCCACATAGTCGGGGGTGCCAGCAAGAAGTAGTTCGGGAAATTGGACAAGAAGAAAAACTTTTGAGGCCTCTAAATAGATACTAATAACACGAATATGTGTTTTTTGAAAAAGAACAATTTCCCGAACTATTTTTAGTTGACAATTTTTACCTCCCTTTACGGGTATCGGAGCCAGTGTAATCAAGGAATTTTTTTCTATGGGGCTAAAAAACCCGGGGCTAAAAGAACCGTTTTCATTTCCCTGCTCTACAAAGGCAGCGTTTTGATTATAGAAAAAAGTCAAACGGAAATTTAATAAGAGAAACAACTTGTGGTTGCTCCCTATAGGAATATATGGCCTTAATTTTTTCTTTAGATTTTTTATCCCATCCGCGGGTTCATTATCTTTTTTGGAGAAAGGTTTCGATGAGAAGTTCATAGCAGGACTAATATTAAATTGAACAATTTTGCCAGTTTCTGATTTTTTATGAAATAAATTTTCAAAATCTTTTATTAAAATATTAATTCCTGTAATCAAAAGAAAAAGTTTAAAGATATTCATATATTTTCGGGATATTCTACTAGCCAATCATATTCTTTTGGAAATCCTTTAGCAATCGTTTTCATCGCAATGATAGTGTTTTTATAATATTTTTCGATTTCTTTATGATTAAAGTTGTTATATTTTCTTTCCCATTTTTCATTAACATTTGTAAATTTTGGTTTATAGTGGGCAAAAAAATTTCTATAATCGTAAATTTCTTTTATCGATTGTAGTACCCCCTTCCCCTTCTTAAGGTCAATATTTATATTTTTAATAAGCTTGGGGAAAATTAGCCATTTAGTAGGAAAAGAAAGCCTTTCTAATTTATTGAATTTTTTTAGTTTTCTATTTCCGGAATCATTGATAAATGATTCTAAGGCTAGGGCAATAAATATTAACGATCCGATTAAAAGTCTTTTTCTTTGAGATCCAATATATGGTGTTTTTTTGCCTGGCTCCGATTGTTTATAAAGCTCCTTTGCGAGAATAAGATATTCTTTGTGTAGATCTCTTTTAATTTCAAGATTGACACTTTCACTAAAGGAAAGATTGTCTTGGACGTTTAATTTATGTTTCATATTTGTTTTAGGTTATTTACAGTATTGATTAATCAAGCTATTCAACATATCAGAGTAGGTATCTACCCTTTTACTTTTATTCCCACAAGCAAGGATGCAATCAGTCAGATTACAAGTATCTATGCAAAGTTGCGTCGTTGCGTGATTCCAGTTGTTTTCTTTTTTTTTGTCAATACATTCACGTCTACATTCTTCCTTTTTGTCTACACAATCAAAGCCACAATTGGCAAATTCCTGGAGAGCGTCTTCGACGTCTATTTGGGCGTTTCTAATCTCGTTTGCCTTGCTGCTTTCACATAAGACAAAATGTCCTCCGGTTAATTCAACTCGTTCTTTTTCAACTATAGTAGGAGCTTGCTTGCTCGGTTCGGGGATGTTTATTTCTTCTACCGGACTTATTGTTGGCTTAGGGATTGTTGAAACTGTTGTACTCACCCCCTGAACGTCTGGGGCGACCTTTTTCTGATTTTGCTTTTCGCTAGTGGCATACTTTATTAACTGTAATGCTTCTTGATAGTGTTCGTGGGCATGATTTACTCTCGAGAGTTTTTTAATTGCCTCATCCCATTGTTCGTTTTCGATTGCCTCATTGCCTTTTTGGTAATTTTCATTTGACTCTATTAGCCTCTTTGCTTTTTCAATTTTTTCATTAATGTTTTTGTTTTCCCATTTTTCTTTGGATTGTTGGTACTTTTCTAGGGCTGGTTGGTATTGGTTGCTTGCCAGTAAATTATCTCCCTCTCTCATTAAGCTTTTGCCTTGATAAAGAGCATATGCTTTAGGAGTTATCAGGGAAGCAAGAAGAATAAATGTAATTGAAAACGAAATAAGTTTTACTTTATTTTTCATAAACTAAGCTGAAGCTTTTTGAGATTATTATCAATCCATTTTTTGGTCTCCCCTCTTTCTTTGGCAATTTAATCTTCTGATTGGGGTACATAATACTCGTCAAGCTTATAAAACGACTTGCAATCGCTGTTAATATTGCTGATTGTGTTTCTATTTGGATTATAGTATTTCGATATATTGACTATTCTTGTTAGAATGACACATCCTTTATTACTCGCTCCGTAACATTAAAACAAAACTCTAAATCTGATTTGGCATACTTCCGCTCCACTACAGACAATCCCCCTAGGTGCTGCCTGTTCCTATAAGTTCTAACTTTATCAATGTCCTCCGATAGCCGGTCGGTTTTTATCAGTTTGTGTTTAGAACAAAGTCTAGTTAATTGCAAAAAATCTAATTTGTTTAATCTTCGCTTTTCTTTAATTCTTTTCCCGGCAATTACTTGTTCTGATTTATTAATCTCGTATAAAACTTTAATATCGGGGTATTTCCATTCGTCGTCCAATTCAATCTTTTCTGAGGTACAAACCCTTTTCAACTTCCAAAGCAAAATAGCCTCAATTATAGCCGCAATATGAATAATTATTGTTTTTCTAAAGCTGCTAATTTGAACAGGTTTCTTACGATAGTTTTTTGATTCTGAAACAGTAACTAGTTCGTTTATGTGGTCAAGGGCAGTATCGAGATTGGAGCGTAAAATATTGTCTTTAATAAAATTGAAGCTGCTCATTTTTTATCTTTTATCATTCGGGAAAGCGAAGGATAACCTTTCTCTTTAAGAAAAGTTCCAAGCTTCATATCAGGGCGCACACCCAAATCAACACCATACCGTTTTTCAACGGTGCCAACTTTCGTATCACTCCTAACTGGACGGTAAGTTCCCTTGCTTGTACGAGACCTTTGTTTAGCCATAATTTTAGTTTAACATGAGACTTTAGTATTAATTTGGATTAGACTCTCTTTCTACAATTTTTATTTCCTCCGGCGTTAGATCATAAAGTTTATGAACTAACTGATCGATTTGTTTTTCTAAATTTTCAACTTTTGTGTTTTGTTTTTTCCCATTTTTCTGCCGCTTCTTGAGTTGTTCTTCGACCAACTTGTACGATATGCCCCTTAGGCCATTTTTGCTTATGTTCCTTTTCGCGTCTTCCTAGGTTATCGGTTATACCGCTATGAACAATTTTATTGTTAGCCTTAAAGTCATATTTGTAGGTATTTCTGGATTTCATTTTAAACCACCTCCTTTTAAATTTAAAAAAGAAGTTCATGAGAACAGCGAAGATTACGATTTTTTTTAAATTAACTGGCTGTTTCAATAATTTTTTGGGTTAGGGATTTTCTCGCATAAAATGCGCGAGTAATTGGTCGTCTTTTCCCTGTTCGTGGGTTTATTCCGCCAGTGCCCTTTGTTCGTGCTTGTATCCACTTGCCGTCTCTTCCTGTGAGTGCATTAAAACCCCTATTGATAAGTTTGTTTCGAATAAAGTCGTAATCTTCCTTTATTTCATTTATTATCTCATCGTCTTTAGCAAAATCTAGGCTAGCAATTTTTAATAATTCTGCTCTTTTTGAGTTTTTTCCATGCCACATAACTGTGCATAAGATTATTGATTTTAACTTTGCCCAAACATGGCTTTTAAAAAACTTTTGTTTTTTCAATTCGCTGGGGTTAATCATTGTGATTGCCATGGTTTCTTTTGGCACAAGTTTTTTGTTGACATAGTAAAAGGCGACAGACTTAAGCTCATAACTAAGCCCATTAGGGGCCTTGGACACATTTGTTTCTAGTCCCGCAAGTCTTTCCAAGACTAACCCTTTCCAGCCCTTGTTTTGTTTCCCATTTTTGAATGGTTGAATGCCTAATTTAGGGGCAAGCTCAAAAAGATCTTGGCCGATATATTTTTTCAAGTTGTTTATTGCGGTTGTGCGGGTTACAATTTTCATGTTTCTTAAAAACTACTTTTTAAGCTTTAGGTTATAGGGTAAATCTTCAAATCTTTTTTTTGATAAATCAAGATATTTTTTCTCGATGTCTATGCCGATAAACTTTCGGCCATATTTATAAGCTACTAATCCTGTTGTAGAACTTCCAGTAAAAGGATCTAAAACAATATCCCCCTCATTACTGCTTGATAAAATAACTCTCTCAAGAAGCCTTATTGGTTTTTGGGTTGGGTGTTTACCAAATTTTTTTTCTTTTGGCTTTGGTGTCCCAATGGCCCAAACCGATCTCATTTGCTTATTAGGCTTTTTAAGAAAATCTTCTTTCCAGCCACCATTCTTAGTTAATTCATAATTAAAGGTATGTTTTGCCTGCTTATTTTTTATCGCCCAAATTAGTGTTTCGTGACTCGCAGTAAAGTAGCGACAGCTTAGATTAGGAGAAGCGTTGGGCTTAAACCAGGCAATATCATTGAGGATATGAAAGCCTTCCAATTGTAAAGCATAAGCACAACTATAAATTGAATGATAAGTACCGCTTATCCAAATCGTTCCGTTTGGTTTTAAAACTCTTCGACAGGCCTTAATCCAACTTTTATGAAAGCTAAAGTCATTTTTTAACCCTTTGCTTTTATCCCATTTCCCTTTGTTAACACTTACTCTTTTACCGGCATGACAAGTAAAACCACCATTGGAAAGCATATAGGGAGGATCAGCAAATATTAAATCTACGCATTCCCCAGGAAAAAGAGAAAGTGTTTCCAAAACATCTCCTTTATACAATAGGAATTTTTTTGCCTTAAAATATGGGCTTTTGAGTTTTTCTTTAATTGAATCAAAAATAGCCATATTTTTTTTCCCAGGAATGGTCATAATTTTTTCCTCTTGGACTTTGTATTTTATTTTACTCATGGATTTTTCTAAGTACTTTCCCTTTTTTTATTTTACCATTTTTAAGCCTTAATGCTTACGCATTCTTAAATGCTGGTGAGGTTGAGCTCGTCAAAAATCAAAATGGCGTTGCATTAGTTGTTTTTCTTTAAAAGAAAGAAACCCCTTGTCAGTGATAATTAAATGATCAACGATTTCAATACCTAATAATTTTCCTGATTTAATTAATTTTTTGGTGATCTGTAAATCTTCTTCTGACGGCTCTGTTGATCCGGAAGGGTGATTGTGGGCAATGATAATTGAAATAGCGTGTTTGGTGATCGCCGGCTCAAAAACTTCTCTGGGGTGGGTAATGTTGGCATTTAATGAACCGATAGAGATTGTTTCTTGGTGGATTAGTTGATTGCGGGCGTTAAGATAAAGGCCAATAAAATGCTCTTTTTGATATTTTCCGATTGGTTTTAGCAATCGATGAGCATCTTTGGGAGAGTGGATAACCATCGTTTCTTCGTTTTGGTTCAAAAAAAGCCTTGCTGACAATTCAAAAGCAGCTAGAATCCGGCAGGCAGCAACTTTGCCGATGCCCTTTTGGGAAACAAGCTCCTTGTGGGTTAGCTTATATAAATTTTTTGTTTGGTATTTGGCAAGAGTGTCTTTGGCTAATTGGAGAACATTTTTGCCCTTGTATCCCGAGCCAATTAAAATTGCCAAAAGCTCGGAGTTGTTTAAAAATTGGGGACCGTGTTTAATAAGCTTTTCTCTTGGCCTTTCTAATTTGGGAATATCTTTGATTTTATAAGAGGTCACTGATTCATATTATCCCAAAATTCTCTCTTCCTCAACAAAACAAATGGTGTTATGAGATTATTATTTTTTTAGGTGTGGTATATTTGTCTCGTCGAGATGGCAAATCGAGATAAGCCATAATATGTTTAGTAACATCCCTTATGTCTCCAGGGATTTTTTGTGCCTCCAAGGATGTCCCCAAGGATTCTCCTTTCCGGGTCTGTGAAAAATAATTGAGCATTTTGTGCCTATGCAAAGCCAGGCCCTGCATAGGCTTGCTTATTCCCCTTTTCGATTATGATTGTAGAAATTTTTGAATTGATTTTGGGCTTTTGTTTGGCTGGTTTTATTGTAATGGAACAACGGGGTTCCCGTCTAGATGGCTAGGTGGTTTCTTGGCCTGGGTTATTTTTGAGGCCTTTACTTCAAAGAGAGTTCCATCTCGTATTCTATGTGTTTTTTGCCATCACCCAACTGTTCGGGCTTTTGGCCAATAATTTCAAAATCAAATTTTTGGTATAGCTTGATAGCGGGGATTTGCTCTTTGTTTACGGATAAAACAACACTTTTAATGGTCGGGTCTTTTTTTATTTTCTCTAAGACAGTATTAAGCAACTTTTTCCCAACACCCCTACCACGAGCTTTTTTAAGAACAAAAACACTAATGACGTGGGCAACTTTGTTGTTTTTTTCTTCGGTAATATAGGCGCTTATTATTCCTATCGGTTTGTTGTTTTCAAGAGCCAATAGGCTGTAGTCATTATTTGCTCGTTCTAACCATTTTTCTTTGGAATATGTTTTTTCTTCTTTAAAAAAGCGGCCAAAGGCTTGCGGATCTTCTTTTAAGGCCGCTAATCGAATCTTTCTATACATTTTCCACTGATTGGGCTGGGGATGAATAATCAACATGAGTGATAAGGATTATTAAAAATTTTTTAGCAAGCCAGAAAATCCCTCTTAGCATTTATATTTTACCATCAGCTTTAGTCTTCAAATAAATATTTGGCTTTTACTTTCAACGGTTCTCCTTTCCGAAGTTTTAGAAAATTTTTGTGAAAATAATTTATACCTAGCTAATTAAATACGGTAAAGTATTTAAGCGGCACTGTGATGGGCCGAAGTTAATTTAAAACAGCATAGGGTTTGTTCTGGATTTGAATTCAGAAGGCTCAAGATCAAATAAGGTGACTAGGGCAGAATGGTCACTTAATTTCATTTTTCTCGTGTCGGAAAGATAGTAGCTTTTATGTAATGAAGAAAGCAACTTTTTTGAAGTGAAACAGTGATCGTATCGATACCCGTCTCCTGTGCGCCCAATCCAACTATAGGCCCTAGCGTTAGGGCTTAGATGCCGGAAAGCATCTTTAAATTTACTGTTTAGGTTTTCGTAAAAGTCATATTCCCATTTTTGGAAAAAAGGATAACGGGGAATGTGGTTGGGTTCTAAGATATTTAGATCGCCACAGAAAATTGTTTTTGAATCGATTGTCTCTTTTTTGAAAATATCGGTGAGGTTTTCTAAAAAACGCCTTTTTTTATTTATTTTTTCCTGTTCTGAATTACGAGAAGGAACATAAACGCCAATTATTTCTAGTAATTCTGCTGAAAGTTTTAATTTGACAGACGCCACCCTAGAGCGAAGATAGGTGATTTTATTCGAGAAATTACTAGTTTTTAATGAATATTTGCTGATAATCATAGTGCCATATTCACTGTTTTGGGGTTTTGGGAAGAAGACATCATAATTTCTTTCTTTAAAATATTTTTCTATAAACAGGCAGCCATTACTATTTTTCGTTTCGGTTAGGACAAAAACATGCTCCGGGCGTTTATCAAGCCAAGCCGCTTGTCTTTTAGCTCTCTTTTCTGAGGGATTGCCAATATTCCAGCAGAAAAGAGAAAATTTAGCTAAAGGATTTGGTTTCATGATCTACTTAACTGTAGAAAATTCCGGTAATTTTTTCAACTATTTTTCTTAACTCCAAGGATTCTCCTTTTTCGAAGCGGTGAAAAATTTTTTTGAAAACAATTTGTGTCTAGCTACTTAAATACGGTAAAGTATTTTTTAGTAGTGGGATTTTCTTTTTAGTCTTGCTGGCCGTATAATAATTTTTGAAATGTCGTCGAAGGCAGATTTTCATCAGGACCAAGATTTAAGAGAAAATATTCGAGTGGGGGTGATTGTTTTAACCCTTCAAAAAGTTTTGTTAATCGAAAGATTTAAAAGTAATCGCCATTATTGGGCTTTTCCGGGCGGTCATAAAAGAAAAGGAGAAAAATTAGTAGAAACGGCCATTCGAGAGTTAGCCGAAGAAACTAGTATCAAAGCCGAAGAAAAAGAATTAACGAAAATTTTGGATTACTTCAATAGTCATAGCCAAGAAAGAGAAGTATTTTATTTGTTAAAATTGAAAAAGCCCTTATCGGTAAAAATTATTGGTGAAGAAAAAACAAAAAATTCCCCTGCCAATTCTTATCAATTGGCTTGGTATCCCTTAAAAAAGTTAGACAAAATTAAAAGCTCTCTTTATTCTATTGAAGTAAGAAATTGGCTGATAAATTATTTGACTAATAGATAATTTTCGGATAGGATTTCATAGCGGGCAATGGCGTGGTAAAGATAAGAAAAGGGACCAGAAATAATTCTTTTATCTAAAAGATATAGCGGATTGTTTTTTTGTTTAGCGCCCAAGAAACAACGATTAAAACTTTGAGCATAAAGCTTGCTTGGTTTTTGATTGGGTTTTTGATGAAGATCAATTTCAAAAAGGGTGTTGCGAAAAGGGAAAAGAAGGACATCTCCCAAGCTGGCAAAATAAAGTTGAAGGGAAATTTTTTTAAGGAGTGCTGTTTCAATTTTTATAGCTTCTTTTTCGACTTTGTATTTTCCCCCAATAAAGACAAGGTCTTTCCCTTCGCTTAGGGAAGCTAGCAAAGAAGCAACATGGCTTAGTTCATGAATTAGGCTCATCGTTTGGTGGCGAATATTTGAACCCTCACCAATATTGATTAAGAAAGTATCTTTTTTCCTTTTGTAGATGGTAAAAGAATTGTCTTTTTTAGACTCGATTTTTATTTTTGGGCTAAATTTGTCAATAATAGGATATTCTTCGGCAACAAAATCAAAAGCCTCTCTTAAAGAGGAAAAAGGAAAAGACGACAGTTGGCAAATAAAACAAGGATAATTAAATTCGTCATAAAACCAAACCGGTAGGTTTTTAAAACAAGACAGCTTTTGGTTTAGATGAATAATTAGCTGGTCAACATTTTTAATAAACTGTGAATAATTTTTTAAAGGAACTTTGTTTTTAATTAGCGAATATTGCCAAGGAGGGGAAAACCCTTTTCTTAAGGGTTCTTTCTCTCTTGTTTTAACTAGGTGTTGGAACCTGTTTTCGATGTCCTTTATTGGTAGGTTAAAATTCTGCCAAATCTTTTGTCGTTTGGGAAAAGGGGCATTAAAAATTTCTTTTTGTAAGTGGGGAATTAGTTCTAGGGGAAGAAGATAAAAAAAGGAAGCTAGAGCTTGAGCATAAGAATCTTGGCCAGGATTTTTTAGGTCTATTTTTCTTAGAGTCTTTAAGATAAGCTTTTGTTCTAAAATTTCTCTGACCCATAACGCAACATAGGTGGGAAGAGAACAAGATTTGGGTTTGGCTAGCTGAGAATAATTCTTTTTGGCTTTTATGGCTTCTTTGGTGGCAAGTTTTTGCAAATTCTTAAGGGAAACCCTTATTTTTGCTTGCCCAAATTGGGAGTGGTAACTTTGACAAATAGCTTCTATTTTTGTGCTTATCATTATTGGCCTTATTTTAAAGAAAAATGGAGAGAAAATAAAGCGCTTGCTTTTTGGGGAATTTTAGTTTTTTTAAGCGGTGTTTTCATTCTTTAAAAGAAAATTAAGAGAAAAGAAAGAAGATTGGGTTTTATTGCCTAGCATGGTGGCGGCATGCCTTATCGCTTTAGGCGACAATCTTCTTTCTGTAACCACTTATTCAGTTGTAGATCGGGACTTTACTTCCCCTTAGGTCTCTCAGCATTCTGGCAAGGCGGTAGGCCTTTTGTTTCCTCCGCTGTAGCATTGGCATCGATCGCACCTTCTCGATTCCCAAACACTCTTCCATCTGAAGAGATGAAGGTATCGCCAGGGCGACTAATGCCTAACTTTTTTCTGAGAGCTCGAGATCCAGGGGATTCTGGAAGGCCGCCGAAGGAATTTCCTCCGAAGCCTCCACCACCAAATGGACCTGGCATTTTTCCACTCCTTTCAAGTGAAAAAGAGACTTGATCTGATTAGATTTAATCCGCTGTTTTGGATTAACCAATCAGCTTCCCGACAATCGGGCTGTGACGCTTGTTGGAGGTCTTGGCAAGATTTTTGGATACAGTTTTCTATTGCCTTTTTATTCAATCTCTTTGGGATTAGTGGCTCTTAGCTGTCAATTAAGACAGAAACGCCGATTAGGGCAATCAGGATAACTAAATATCCTTGGTCTTTTAAAGATTCTCTTTCAAGGATCTTCTCTGATGGCCTAGCTCTCCACGCTTGTGTGGAGCAACCACCTCCTTTCAATGTGCTAAAACCGAACTTATCTCTGATAGTCTATCGCCACCATTGGCAAAGACATCATTAGATAACCTATAGCATATTTTGACCGAGAAATCAAGCTTTTTGGAATTTTTATTCTTGTGTTATTAGGAATTTTTCTCTTCCAAGGATTCTCCTTTCCGAGGCTGTGAAAAATTTTGTGAAAAGAATTTATATCTAACTACTGAAATACTATATAGTATTTCAGTAAAGACTTCTTTTATTTTTCACCTAGTTGTTGCGATATAATTAGGGCAAGCATGAAAGTTTTGATCATCTCTGATCTCCACTTAACTAAAACGGTGAATTTAAAAAAACTAAAGTTTTTAAAAGAGCTTTTTGGCTCTGTTGATAAGGTTATTATTAATGGCGATTTTTGGGATAGTCTTTTTTTGGAATTTGATGATTTTATTAATTCTGAATGGAAAGAACTCTTTCCGATTTTAAAGAAAAAAAAGACAATTTATCTTTATGGTAACCATGACAGAAAAGAGGCTTGTGATAGTAGGGTGTTTCTTTTTTCTGTCCGACAGGCTAACCAGCTTCGTTGGTCAATAAAAGATAGAACACTTTTAATTAAGCACGGACACGACTTTGATTTGTTGTTTACTAGGATTGTTAGAAAGTTAAAAATTTCGCATTTATTTTTACGGGCTTATCATTATTTTGAGGATTTGGCGGTAAAAGTATTTGGCCCATCGTTTATTAGCTGGTGTCATAAATATTATAATAAAGAAATAAAAGATATTATTAAGAATAAGCTGGGAGATAATGAAATTTTGATTTGTGGCCATACCCATTCAGTGGATTTTGATTTAGCAAATAAATATATTAATATCGGGTTTACTAATTATGGTGTAGCTCAATATCTATTGATTGAAGATAACAATCTTCCTAGGGCGATTATAGATTATTATTAATTATAGGATAATGAGTAAAGAAAGAGGAATTGTTAGTGTTCATATTGAAAAAACCGGAGGGACTTCTATAGAGAAATTTTACAAGGCTTTTTTTGGTCCTGACCGTGTTTTGCTTTATAATGCCAATTTAGATACAGTGTTAAGATCTTCTGAGAATTATTTGTCAAGGACAAACCCCTTGGTTGATGTTTTTAAATATCAATTGGGAAAATGCCCTTTTTTGTTTTTTTTTAACAAGTTAAGAATTTTAACTCAAAAATACCATCCCGGCCAAAATCCAGCTAATGGTTTACCGGAAAATTTTACTATTGTTCATGGCCATTTCGGGGCTAGCCGTTTTGATAGTCAGATTTTAGATCCGATAATGGCGGTAGTAATAAGAGATCCGCTAGATAGAATGATGTCCCAGTTTAATCATTGGAAAAGGGCCAGAGGGAGGGTGGAGTGGCGGAAAAAGCTTCCGTTTAATCCTACAGTTTCTTTTGAGGATTTCTGCTTAATGCCGGAACTAAAAAATTATCAACTTCAAGCCTTGGAAGGGAAGGATCTTTCAGAATTTGAGCTTGTTGGAGTAACAGAGCTTTTAGAGCGATTCGCCAGAGGGATAGTTATTTGTGCACGAGAGAATAAGCTTGTGGATAGCACCTTACCGAGGCGGTATTGTGGGATTGATAAACTTAATGTTTCTCCTTATTCAGGGCTAGGGGTTGGAAAAAAATTTAAAGAAAAATTTAAGGGAACACATCTTGATGATTATGAGCTATATCGACAGGCAGTAGATATAGCTTTTATGTTAGACAAGAGAACCCAGACCGAAGAACATTTTTAATTATTTGTTTGCTTGAGTTTTTGTCTTCTGAGATTCTTTTCGAAGTTGTGAAAAATTTTTCTGAAAAGTGATTTTAAACATTTGTGCCTATGCAAGGCCAGGCCTTGCATGGACTTATTTATTTCTCTTTCCCCAAGGATTTTCTCCAAGGATTCTCCTTTCCGAGGCCTTAGAAAAATTTTTTTGAAAACAATTTGTGTCTAGCTACTGAAATACTATAAGGTATTTAGATAGGCCAGAAGCAATAAAAAATTCTAGTTAAGCGGAGGGGGCTTGGGGGTAAAAAAAGCGTCAAGTTGAAAAACATCACCGTTTTTTAGGGTGGTGAAATCGTTCGGTGGCTGGCCATTAACACGAAGACCCAAGGTTCCCGGTGGATATTGGTCCTTAATTTTAGGATAAGATTGGAAAATCGTTAGCAAGAAGAAGAGAAAATTTACTCCTTCGTTGACCACGGCAGTTTCTTTTTTTTTGCCGGTAATTTTGGCTAAATTTTGGTCATAGAGAATAGTGATGGTGGCAGGTCTGAGGTTGTTCATATTTTTGGCTTATAGGCGGAGACCCAAAAGAGCGGTTTTTTAATCCGTAATGGCCCAATTATAGTTTAGTTAAGCTTATCTTTTATTTGGTAATCTTGAAGGACTTTTTCTAAGTAATCATTGATTTCGTTGGGCACTTCTTCTTTACTCATCCCCTCTTGAAGACAGGCCTTGGCCATTAGGCCAACCCCCTCTAATAGATAGGCCAAATTGTCCCAGGAAGAAAAACTGCTGTGAATTATTACTCTGCCCGATTCGAGGTTAACCTGTAAAAGAACATTTTTGACCTTATCGCTATCTTTGGCAATTATTTTTTTTGTTTTCATTTCTTTGCCTGATTTTATCAGACTAAGATGTCTTTTCTCAAGGTTTTTTTGATCAATTGTAAAGATCGCCTTGGGGGCGGACCGCCAGTATTAATATTTTCTTTTTTTTCTCAGCAGGGTTATTTAGCAATAAAAAGCGAGATCAAATCATTTTTTATCTATTTATAAAATAATTAGGTTTTGAACACAAAAGCACGATATAATAGTTGGTATGGATCATGCTAGCGCTATAATTTGTTGGAATAACAAGATTTTATTATTTCTTCGCGATAACAAGTCTGGTATCCCCCATCCTAATTGTTGGCAAATTCCCGGCGGTGGTATAGAAAAAGGCGAAATCCCTCTTGAGGCAGTCAAAAGAGAATTGGAAGAAGAAGCAAGCTATGTCCCCAAAGTGTTAGAATTTTTGGGAAAAGTGCCAAAAACATCCGAGAAAGGAGAAAAATATGTCTATTATTCGTTCGTTGATGATGATGAGGCAAAAAAATTTAAGATTGGCCAAATGGAAGGCCAAGATGTGGCTTTTTTTACCTTGGAGGAGATTACTAAGATAAAAACCACCCCCGGAATTGATCAATATCTGAAAAAATACCCAAAGAAGCTGGAAGAAGCTTTGAAGAAAAAATCATTCGAGGGTTTTATTTTATTTCAAGATAAGCAAAAACCACGGCGGAATTAATTTTCAATCCTTCGATTAACACTCAGGATTGTCTTGAGCGAAGTCGAATGGACAATTTTCAACCGACCCCTCTGGGCTGTTGGCCCAAGGGCCAGAGGCAATTTTCAATCAATTTTCAAATTATTAAATTTTCATTGTAAATTAAAACGTTGGTTATTTATTGTAAATTGTAAATTGTAAATTAGTAAATTCTATCTTGTTTTAAGATAGGGTCAGGACCACGGCTTTGCTCGTGGGAATCTATTTTTGGCTAATGTTGAGGATGTTCTACCACTCCTCTACTCTTCCCCTTTGCTTTATTATAAGCTTCTACCGGCGACATATCATTAAGGCAACGGTGAGGGAAATAATTCCAAACGTCTTGTAATATAAGGTGTTTTTCTTTAAAAAACTTTTCGGTTAGACCATTGTCAATCATTTCCTGCCAAAAATTAATAAAATTTCCTCCGTTTTCTTCATAAATTGCTTGAGTAAGATCATCAAAAGAAAGTGAAATGTTGTATTTTTCAAGGCATTTTTCGTAATCTTTTCGTAATTTCTTTCTCTTAGCTTTAATTTGCTTTTTAGTAACCTTTGGCGGTGGGGGTTGGTTTTTTTGATCCCTTCCTTTTAAAATTTGAAAAGTGTCTTGGGGTGAATATTTTTTGATTTTCATTTCTCTGAGATTTTTTTTAGTTTTCTCTGTGTAGGTGTTGGGGAAATAAACGTTTTTAGCGCCAATTAGGTACCAGCGATTGTCAATTTTGGCCAATCTTCCCGGTAAGTTGGCGGGAGCTTTAATGATTGAGGCCCCTTTTTTTTCGTGGGCTTTATAGATTTTACCGCTGTGAAGGTCCTCTAAAATAAGCCACTGTCCTTTCTCAACTTTTTGGACTTCAAAAAAACTATAGAATTGTGTTTCTGTGATTTGCTTAAATTGGTTAATTTTATTTTTATCAAGTTGATCCGGGTTTTTAAGAGTGTATTCGACGAAAAAAGACATGCCATTTTCCTGTTGATGGTCAAAGAGCAGCCATTCTAAAAACAAGTCTTCCCATTCTTGCGTTAAGTCACTAATGGGGAGGGGGCCGAAGAATTCAAAATAAGCCCGGTCAACAATAGCCGGTTTTTCTAAGGCAAAATCGAGAACTTTTCGTGAACCTAAATCCACTTTGCCTATTATATAACTTTCTTTATTTTTCCCCAATAAAACTATAATATTTTTCTTCGGTGATAATAATATGGTCGATTAACTTAATCCCCAGTAATTTACTAATTTCCAGCAATCTTTTGGTGATTTTTAGGTCGTTATCACTAGGAGTGGGGTCGCCGGAAGGATGGTTATGAGCTAAAATAATTGTAGCGGCCGAGTTTTTGATGGCGGTTTGAAAGATTTCTCGGGGATGGGCCAGGCTGATATTTAGGGAGCCGATCGAAATAGTATCGAGACTAATAATGTTGTTTTTGGTATCGAGGGAAAGCAAGACAAAGTGTTCTTTTTTCTTGTCGCCGATTAAGGGTTTTAATAATTTAAAAACATCAACCGGCTTTTTTATTTCTTGCTGATATTGCCGGAAGCTTTTGCCACCTCTCTTGCCTATTTCCAGGGCCGCCTTTATTTTGCAGGCCGTGGCCGGACCAACGCCTTTAGTTTGTTTTAATTCTTCTAAAGAAGCGTTTTTAATATTGTCCAGGTTGCCAAAGTGGGAAATTAATTCTTGTGATAATTGAAGAACGTTTTGCTTTTTATTGCCCCTTTCAATGATGAGGGCTAAAAGTTCTTGGAGAGAAAGGTTTTCTGCCCCCAACTGCTTTAATCTTTCTCGGGGTCGCTCTTCCGGCGGCAGGCTTTGGAGGGAGTAGTTTTTGTTCATGCGGCAGGATACTAAAAGTTCTTGAATTGGCTTTATTGTAACGGAACAAAAATTTTTTCGCTAGGTGGTTAGTTAGTCGGGTGGTTTTAATAGTTTTTGAGGTTCTAGGACAGAAGAATGTGTGTCTCCAAGGATTCTCCTTTCCGAAGCGGTGAAAGATTTTTTCTGAAAAACGATTTTGAACATTTGTGCCTATGCAAGGCCTGGCCTTGCATAGAATTGTTTATTCCCCTGCCTCCAAGGATTCTCCTTTCCGAACTGGAGGCTGTTCAATTTTCTTTTACTCCCCGGATAAAAATTTCGGCCCTGACTTGGTAGCCGGTTTGGCCGTTGGCGATAGCGGGTGCAAGGGAAACACAGCGGATTTCTTGAGGATGGCCGTCTTCTTTCAGCCAACCCTCTTTTAGTTCCTCTTTTTTTAAGATTGCCTCGGGAGGAGCCGGCACTATTCCCCTATCATCTCTGGTCGGGGCGGGAAAAAACCAGCCAAAAGAAGAAATCCTGTTTTCTCTTGAGAAAAGTCTTTCCATATGTTTATTTTAAGATCTATTTTAGCATAAGGGAGGCTGGTTCTTGACAGAAGAAAAATAATAGTTTAATACTAAGGTTAGTATGGTGAAAAAGACCCTTTTTAGATTCTTTTTTTTGTCGGGATTGATGGTCTTGTTGGCGCTTTTTTTCGCTCCCCACCTCTCTTTTGCCCAAAACCCTCTTCCTGCCGGTGGTGAAGCCATAGGGGCGGCTACTCCCCTACCCCTTGGTGATTATAGCAATTATTCTTTGCCTGATGGTGCTGGCGTTTTTTATCTTATTGATGAGGAAATTTTACCGGGTCAAGAAATTCGGGCCAAGGTTTTATTTAGTGGCGAAACTAATCTTGGCCTATTTTTCTACGATCAAGATTATCAAAAACTAACCGGTAAAGAATATCTGGGCCAGCATGATAATCTTTCTCTTTTTTGGCTTAATGGCTCCCAAGAGAGTCAGAAATATTATTTGTATATTACAAATCAGGCGATTAATGAAGCAAATCTGGGTTTGGTTAATGTTGAGGTGGTCGATCGTTTTGATGCTGACAGCAAAACCGATGCCGGAGGCAGTCTTGATGAGGCGCTGCCAATTGAGCTTGGTCAATATACCGGCTTTCTTGATTTTGGCTATGAAGTCCAAGACAGAGAAGATTTTTACCAAATTAATCTTGGCCGAGGGCAAAATTTAACTGTTAAGGCTACTCCGCCCCAAGGTTTATATTTAGATTTGGCAATTTATGATCAAAGTGGTAACGAGTTGGTTGGCGATAGTTCTCAAAATGCCGGAGCGGCGATAACCGGTTCAATTAGAGCCGAGAAGGCCGAGGCTTTTTATGTTTTGGTGGCCATTGGTGATTACGATGCCGACCAATCTGGAGCCGGTCAATACAAGCTGAGTCTTACTGGCGATTTGCCTGATGAGGGTAAAGCGGCTACTGCTAATCTTGCTGGCGATGATGATAGCAGTTTAACAGCCAAACCTCTTTTGGGAAATATTGGCGGGTTGGTGGTTTTGATTTTGGTTACTGTTTTAGTGATTATCGGGGCAACCGTCTTTTTGTTAACCAAGAAAAAGGGGCCAGAAGAGCCATCGGAAAGCAAAGAAAAAGCGATAGCCCAAGAGAGACAAGAAGTTAAAAAAGAAGCAGTTTATTGCTCCGCTTGCGGAACCGAAAACAATCCTGGTAGTAAATTTTGCTCCAAGTGTGGCCAAGAGCTAATCTAAATGTTTAAAGAAAAAGGCGAAGTTGTTTTTCTGGCGGTTTTGGTGATTGTTATTAGCGCCGCCCTTTCCGGTTTTGGCACTTATTTTTTATTTGGCCAAAAATCTCCAAAAGATTTTAATCAAGAAGTTTTACTTGATGAGAACAGCAATCAGCCAGCTCCCGCTGTCGAGGAGGGTAAAACTTCTCCTTCCCCTGAGCCGGAAGAAGCTGTCGATATTAAAATTCAAACCGAAAATATGGGCGCCGATACTCAAAAAGCCGCCAAAGTGTTGGGCGAATTTTATTTTTTTCTTGAATCCGGCGAATATGATAGGGCGGCCAAACTAGTCGATTGGCAATATGTTGACAATGGTTTATTAGAAAACGCCTTCGGGATAACTTCCGGATTGGCCGATCAGGCCAGTGTTTTAGAAGAAATTTGCTCCCAGGGTGAGGCCAAAACAAAGATAAGAATTTTAAGCGCCAGGGAACCGGCGGCCGGAGAAGATCTTTTTTTCTTTCGGGTTAACTATTTAGAAGAAGACGGCCAGGTTTATGTTAGCAGTAGCCATGTAGCCGGCCAGTTTATTAACGAAACAGAATTTATTATTGAAGTAATAAAAAGGGGAACAGATTTTTTAGTTAGAACCCTTCCGGGAATATTTGTTTTAGAATAAATGGCTAAAAAAGACTTATTAATTATTATTGGAGCCAGCCTAACGACCGCCCTTCTGGTAGGCCTGGAGGTTTTTTTCTGGTTTAGATAACTCTTCTTCCTATGGATTTAGAAAAACTTCAGCTTAGTCAATTTGCCGATCTTTCTCGCTGGCAGGAACTAAAAAGAGTCGCCAACAAACAACAAGTTTTTTTTCAAATCGGTCACTTAAACCCCGAGGCCAATATTGACCCTGTTTATGGCCAGTCAAACAAGGTCATCAAAGAAGAAAAACGAGGCAATGTTATTGAAACCACCTCGACAGTGGGTATTTCGACCAAAAAAGGCAGTATGACAGATTTTTACGAGGCCATGATTGGGATGGCCAAAATGGGGCTTTTGTCCGGGTTTAGTGTTGAAAAAATTGAAAAATTAAGAAGGGATATTAACAAAGAACAGCCGGAAGAGTGCGATTTTTGGTCTGATATTAATGTGGCCGGCTTTGACGATGCTAAAACTGCTGGCCAATCTTTAGATAATTATGTTAATCAGTTTACTATTGGTTTGGCCAATAGCCCAATTCCCGGCGCCGACAACATGAGCCTGGTTGATGCTTTCAATAACCCCCTTGTTAAAGAAGCGGCCCAAAAACAAGGGGTGTCAGAAAAAGAAATGGCCGAAGCCTTAGAAAAAATTAAAGCGGCCTCAAGCCAGGTCGTTAAACAGGTGGCTGAGAGTGGAGTTTCCTACCAAAAGGGTGACTTTCGTGATTATCCGGCGGTGTATTTATATCCTCCTTTGGCCAAGAGAAAACCAAAGCCCAAAAAGCCAGCACAGCCAAAGACTAAAATGATGACCGGTGGTGGTGGCTCTGATCCGAGGGTAAAGTTTCCTAAAGATGCTTTTAAGAAAGAAGATTTGCCAATTGGCGGTCGAGCCCTGCAAGCATTTCAGGCGGGTCGGCATTTAATTACCGGTAGTTTGCTTACGAGTCTAAACTATATGCCAACCGGGAAAGCTTTTTGCCAGTCGTTAACAAGGTTTGAAACTAAAACGAAAACTAGCAAAATAGGCGACAAAACCTTTATTGATCACTTTATTATTCCTGTTAATAGTTGTCTTGGACAAGAGGGCTATTTAAATCGGGAAGAAACGGAAAAGATGGTTTTGGATCTAGTTTCTTTATTGGCCTAGTTAATTTTCTTATTTTGCCAACTCTTCGGTAAAAAATTCTAAATCTTGCTCGACTACTTCGTTCCAGGCCCCAACCATATTGTGATCGGCGTCGGGGTGGCGAAAATAATTGTTGGTAATCTCCAGTTCGTCTAATTTTTCGACAAATTCATTATTCCAGGCTACCGGAACCGATTTGTCGGCTGTTCCCTGGTGGATTTGCAGGGGGGCCTTAATTTGGTCAAGGTAATTAGTCAGGGAAAACTGGGCAACATCATAATCTTTTTCCAGCCGGCAAATTTGGGCTCTTAAGGCCTGGCCTTCATCTTCAAAGGTGTCGGTAAAATAAAGAACCGAGTAAGGAAATGGCTTAGTCACCGGGGCCCATAGGGTGGCGGGAATTTCTTTTTGGGAGATAGCCAGAACCGAAAGGGCGATTTGGCCGCCGTTGCTATGGGCCCAAAGGCCCACTTTTCCCGGATTGGCTTGAGGCAGGGTTTTAATTGAAGCCAACAAATTTAAAACAATAGCCGGATTGTTAAACCGTTCCCACCAAACGTCATTTTCCGGATTGTCAGAGCCCCCATAGCCTAAAAAGTCCGGGGCTAGAGTAATATAGCCGTTTTGGGCCAAAACGGCCGCCGCTTTTTCGGTACCCATACCGGTTCGGTAGGTTTCTTGATTAGCCCAACCGCGCAATAAAACAATCACCGGCAGCCTATTTGATTTTTCGGTTAGGGGAAAATTAGCCTGGCCGGTAACTTTTTTGCCATCAGAATAAAAAGAAAATAAATTAGCAACATAACCCTCCCCCTCGTCATTTAGAACTTCGCCAACCTCGATTTGGCTGCTCTTGTATTCTCTTTTGGCTAAAGCATCAAAAGTAAAAGCCAATAAGAGCTTAGGGGTGGGACTGGTGGTGGGAGCAATAATCCCTTGCTTGGCCAGTTGGTTGCCGGTAATTAACCAACCGAAAAACCCGCCGGATAAAAATAGCAAAATGCCCCCAAACGCCAGGAGAGCCTTGTTCATAGCGTCTTTAATTATACAGGAAAATGGCCTGGTTCCTGAGGGAAAATTTTTATTAGGCCCGAGGGGTTAATGGGGGCTTGGTGAAGATTTAGTTGTTGCCTTCCATCTCTGTCTTCACCTGATTGTTTCCTTGGCCACCGCCACTATCGCTTTCGACGACAACGTTTTGAATATCGGTTTTGACATCTCCCCCGGGGCCGCTTCCTGGCTCGGTTCCCGGAGCAAATCTTAATTCTCCTCCCTCAATCACTACTCCGCCCGGCCCTCCCGGCCCGGTTCCGGGGGCATAAATTAATTTTCCGCCTCCCTCATACACCACTCCCGCCTCTCCTCCCGGCCCGGTTCCAGGGGCCCAAACATGCACCGCCTCATTTAAAAATTCCGTTGCCCCCTCGGGGCCATTAACCTCAACCACTCGTTTGGCGACTTGGTTAACCACCCGCTCTTGAACTTGAATAACTTCTTGTCTTACCCCCTCGTCGATTCTGGTTTTTATTTCTTCCATGGTTTTTTGTTGTTCGACGGTTCGTTCTTGAACGGTGCCTAAAACCGCCTCACCACCGGTTTTTTCTAAGAGGTTATTTTGTTTTTCTTTGACTTGAAGATAACTCTGAACCAGATTTTGAACTCTTTCGCTATTGCCGGCTTCAACTTGGTTTTGGGCGGCGGCCAATCTTTTTTCGGCGTGTTTTTCCAAAACCTGGACCTTGTTTTCGGCTCCAAAAGCAAAGAAATATTCCACCCCTTCTTGAATTTTGGTGATAAGGGAATTTTCCGAGGTGATAATTTCCGGCAAGTCAAGCGCCCGGGCGGGTTTGGGAGTAGCAAAAGCAACGGTCAGTAATAGTGCTAGTAATAAAAGCCTTTTAGCATTCACTCTATCTTAGATAGTATAATATTATTATTGATAAGTCAAGACCAAGTTACCGGGCCCTTTTGGTTTTTATAAAAAATCTTTGTGCCTCCAAGGATTCTCCTTTTTGGAGCCCATGGAGAGAAAAACAGCATGCTATAATATAAACATATTCCCTTAAAAAGGAATGTGTATTACCTGTTTCCTCTAGAGATAAGAAGATATCTTCAAAAAGATTTTTTTATCCGCCAGAAAGAGACAGTATCTTAAAATGAAAAAGGCGGTGAGAAAATAAATGTCCAAAAAACTATTCGTTGGTGGGCTTCCCTATGCGGTGGATGGCTCCCAACTAGAAGAAATGTTTTCGAAAATTGGCAAGGTTGTTTCCTGCGATGTCATTATTGACAGGGAAACTGGCCGAAGCAAAGGTTTTGGTTTTGTAGAAATGGAAAATGATGACGAAGCCGATCAGGCGATCGAAAAGCTAAACGACACCGAGTTAGAAGGAAGAAAGATTGTTGTTAACGTGGCCAGACCAAGAGAAGAAAGACCAAGATTCGATAATAGAAATAGAGGTCCCAGAAGAGACGATCGAGGGCCAAGAAGAGGCGGCAATCGTTAATCTTTTTTTATCTTGAGGATAATTCTGTCCGATGTAGTCACCCCTTTTTAGGAGGCTGGTGGTTAATTTTTTTTGGTGGCATCTTCTTTATTGTTATTGATGAGTATCCCCTAGGAATTTGTGCCTCCAAGGATTCTCCTTTCCGAAAAGTATTTTTAGTGAAAACTCTTTTTTGGTAACAAAGTTGTTTACTACATACTCCAGGAGCGCACCCGGCTTTGTAAAAAATAAAAAAATGCCTAACTCTCAGCTATCTTTCAGCCAGCTGATATAATTTACACTAAGAGGTAATGAAAATATTAGTGGTCGAGGACGAGCATAAGATTGCCAATTCAATTAAAAAGGGTCTGTTACAAGAGGCCTATGTCGTTGATGTGGCCTATGATGGCGAGGTGGGCTTTGACTTGGCGGCTACCGAAGATTATGATGTTATCGTTTTGGACTTGATGCTGCCAAAAATTTCCGGTATGGAAATTTGCCGTCGTTTGCGCCAAGAGGAAAAAGTTCAAACACCAATTTTAATCTTAACCGCCAAGGGGCAGCTAGAAGATAGGGTGGCCGGCCTAAACGCCGGCGCCGACGATTATTTAGTTAAACCATTTGCTTTTGTTGAGCTTTTGGCCCGGATTAAGGCCTTATCGCGTCGGCCCAAAAATCACCTGAGCCAAATCTTACAGACCGGTGATTTAACCTTGGACACTAATGGTTTTTTAGTTAAGCGGGCAGGCAAAGAAATAAAGTTGTCAAAAAAAGAATACACCCTATTGAAGTACTTATTAAGCCAAAAAGGCAAGATCGTTTCCAAACAACAAATTATTGACCATGTTTGGGATTATGAGGCTAATATTTTGCCTAATACTGTCGAAGTTTATATCGGTTATTTGCGAAAAAAAATTGATAAAGCTTTTGCTAAAAAACCAAAATTGATTAAAACGGTTCGGGGCTTTGGGTATAAGATTGTCGTTTAATATATAGTAGTTATTTTCTATTTTAGAAAAATTATGTTTAAATCGGCTCGAATAAAATTGGCTGGTTGGTTTTTATTGGTTACCGCCGCAGTGGTGGTTTTTTTTAGCGGCATTATTTACCTGTCTCTTTCTCAAGACTTAGAGCGTGGTTTCCGTGGCACCGGAGCGGGAATGGTGCTTAAATTAAGAGAGTCCGCCTCTCCCCCACCCCTTCATAGTAATTTTTTTGATTTGCCGGTCGAAACCAGAGAAGAAATTAGCGATTATTTTAATCAGAACTTGGCGATTGCTAAAAGTAATATTTTAAGAAGAATTATTTTTATTGATGTTATTATCCTGTCTTTTTCGGCAGTTTTGGGCTACTTTTTGGCCGGAAAAATTTTAGCCCCAATTGAGGAAGCAATGATAAAACAAAAACGCTTTGTGGCCGATGCTTCGCATGAATTGCGCACTCCCCTAACGGCCCTAAAGACAGGAACAGAAGTAGTTTTACGCGATAAAAAGCTGACTATCGGCAAAGCCAAAAAGACGCTTCAGGATAATTTAGAAGAAGTTGATAACCTGTCTTTCTTGGTTAGCAGGCTATTATCGTTAACCCGTTATCAAGAGAATGGTCAGATTTTGGAAAAATCGACTTTTTCTTTAGAGGAATTAATTGAATCGGCTAACAAGAAGATTATTCTTTTGGCGAAAAAGAAAAAAATTAATCTAAAATTAAAATTGGCCTCGGGTAAAATTAGCGCCGACCGGATGGCCCTGGAGGAAGCTTTATTAGTTTTTTTGGATAATGCCGTCAAATATACTCCCCCTGGGGGTAATGTTTTAGTGAAGACAAAAAAGATTGGTAATAGTTGGCAGATTTTAATAAAAGACAGCGGTATTGGTATTGACGAACAAGATCTTCCCCATATTTTTGAACGTTTTTGGCGGGCCGATTTGGCTCGGCAAAAAGGAACCCAAGACGGTTATGGCCTGGGTTTGGCCTTGGCCAAGGAAATTATTGACCTTCACCAGGGCAAAATTGGCGTTGAAAGCCGGGTCGGCAAAGGGACCACCTTTACCATTACTCTTCTTCAGAAAAATGTGTAAACCCTTAGAAGGGCTTGCGACGAAATTGCCCAAATCTTTCATTTAATTACCCAACTTAATATTAATAAGTTTGATTAGCTTGATACAGCTTAGATAGGGAAATGGGGAACAGTATCAGGATATATCCAAATCCCGTTTTAATTTTGTTCGTTTGCACTGGAAAAACAAGTCAAACGAATTAGAAAAATTCAGCTTAAAGTATAGCATTACGGATAAACGGCTAGGTATAACAGGGCAAATATTTCTGAAATAGAGCTAATAAAAATTAGGGGAGAAAGCCAGACAGGATTACTTAGAAATCCGAATAAAACAGATGTCAAAAAATTTTTTTTCTGAAACATTTTTTTACCGATTATGAAATAGAATGTTAATGTTGTAAAAATAAAAACTAAAATAAAAGAAATACCGGTGGAAGATAGCTGCAAATTATTATGAAAGCTGTGAGGCCAACCTAGAATACGCAACCCGACCATTAAAATAGGCCCAATATAAACGATAAAGATAAAGTCCCAAAAATAACCGATTAAGGTAATAAGACCCATTTTGAATATAATGGCCTTTTGTAATATTTTTTTGATGTTTTGCGAATGGAGTATTAATATCGCTACTAAAAAAAGATTATTCAAAACAAAATTAATCAATAAGTTTTGGACATGTAATAAAGGATCGTTGATCATTTTTAACATCATCCTTAGACCGCAAAAATTTTTAATTTTTGCACAATATTCTTTTCTATTAACACAATAACCGCTTTCTTCTTTAACACTACCAAAACTCCTCGCCACTTCATCTGTCCAAGGATATTCAAATTTAGCCGGCCTGATATTTTTATATTCTTCGGGATTGATTTTATCTTCTCGAAAATATTCTTCATCTGCTTGGCAATTATCAGCTGGTTGGGGTATTACTATATCGGCGTGGGCAGATTTAGCAAAGGTAAAGAAAGCGATGGAGAAAACAATGAATAAAATTAGCTTAAGATTTTTCATTATTTTTTTTCAGGGTCAACACCAATTAGTCTTGTTGTAATTTTAGTGAAATTTTTCACTTTTTAAAGATTTACCCCAACTAAATTATTATAACAGATGGAGGCAAATTATTTTTAAATTTTTGCATAGGATTGACTGTTAAAAATTTGGGAAAACCGTTGACATGGCAAAGGGACCACCTTTACCATTACTCTTCCCCAAAAAAGCTAATCTCTCCTTTTTAAGCTTTTCCTCAGCTTAGTTTTTTAATATGAATATATTCTAGGAATTTAAAAGGAGGTGAAAAAGATGAAAAAAATATTAACAGCAATTTTATTGGCAGCCGTTTTGGTTGGGGGGACATTTTTGGTAACCCAAAATGCTTTAGCCCAAGAAGAACCGGTTGGCTTAATAGAAAGACTAGCCCAGCGCTTTGGCTTGGACCAGGCTCAGGTCGAGGAGGAATTTAACCAGTTTCGCCAAGATGGCGGTTCTAGACATGGCGGTCCGATTAAAGGTGATCTAGACCAGGCGGTAACCGATGGGGCAATTTCTCCTGAACAAAAACAAGCTCTGGAAGCAAAGTGGGAAGAGCGACAGACCCAGCGGGAGGCCCATCGAGAGGAAATGCAAAACTGGATGGCGGAAAACGATATTGATTGCCAAGCCCTGGCCCAATATCGAGGGGCGGTGAAGGGAGGAGCAAAAAGGGGAATGCTGGCAGACTAAGCAAAAACTCCCGGTTGTTTTAAAAAAAGGGCCTTTAGGGCCCTTTTTTCTGGTTGTCGGTTTTCAGGTTTTTTTCAGCTAGTTTTCTTAAACTAAACAAAATTTAATTATTGTTTTCGCCTTATGAGTAAAAAAGATCAGAATAAAAAATTCTCTTTTTTTGGTAAGGTTTTGGCCGCAACCAAAGAATTTGTTTTGAGGGCCTCATGGAAAAAACGATTAGTTTTGCTTTTATTAATAGTTGGGGTGGGAGTTTTTTCTTGGCGCTTTTTGGGTCAGAAAAAAGAGGAAGAGGTAAGTTATGAAACCACTATTGTCCAAAAAGGAACCCTGGTTAACACCGTTTCTGCTTCCGGGACAATAACTTCGGGCAATTACACCAATGTTACCACTAAGGCCTCAGGAACTGTCAGTCGAGTTTATGTTACCAGCGGCGACACGGTTTACAAGGGCCAAAAGATTGCCGAAATTGTTTTGGATGATTATGCCCGGGAGCGTCAGGCTTCAGCTTGGGTGGCCTATTTAGAGGCCAAAGAAACCTACCTTGAAGCTCTAAATGCCAAAGATTTATCAGACATTAGCATGTGGCGGGCTCATCAAGACAGGCTGGACGCCAAGGAGGCCCTGGAAGATATGGAAGAGGATAATATCAATCCTAACACAGGCGAAGAATATACCGAAACCGAAAGAGCCATTATTACCAAAACTGTTGACCAGGTTGAAAAAGCTTTTCGGGTGGCCGAAGCCAGATACTTAAATGCCGATGCCGATATTGCCAATGCCCAAGCCAAAGTAGCTGCTACCCTAAGAGACTATCAGGAGAACTCGGTTACTATTTTGGCTCCGGCGGCGGGAATAGTTAGTGATTTGGCTTTAGCGGAGGGTAATTTGGTCTCAGCCGCTGCTACCACCAGTTCTACCAGTGGGGCGACAATAGTTTCGGCCCAAACAGTAGGTAAAATTAATCACCCTGAGGGTCAATTAATTGCCACGGTGGATCTAACCGAAATTGATATTATCAATGTTAAGGCCAACCAGAAAATGACGTTAATGCTGGATGCTTATCCAGGCAAAACTTTTACCGGTAAAGTTTTGGCGGTTAATACTAGCGGAAATGTTGCTTCTGGGGTAACTTCTTATCCGGTCACAATTTTACTGGATCCGGTTTTGGTGGCGATTTATCCCAATATGGCTATTAGTGGAGAAATTATTACTAATCTTAAAACCAATGTTCTTTTGGTACCATCAACGGCAATTCAGACTGTTGGTAACCAGACAACGGTTCAAGTTGTTAAAGATGGCCAGCCGGAAACAATAACCGTGGAGACTGGTGACTCAAACGATAATCAAACAGAAATTACTTCCGGTCTAGATGAGGGTGATGAAGTGATAACCTCGGTAACTATTTCCGGCCAAGCCGATGGCCAAGATGGGGCTTCTCCTTTTGGCGGAACGACAATATTCCGATCCGGTCAGGGTGGTGGGGATATGCCGGCGGGCAGGCAAATTGGCTTCTAAAATTATATGGCTAAACCGGTTATTGAAGTTTCCCAATTATCGAAGATATATCAAACTGATGGATTGGCAGTAATGGCCCTATCCGACGTTTCTTTCACTGTTAATCGGGGCGAATTTGTCGCTATTATGGGGCCGTCCGGTTCCGGTAAGTCGACCCTGATGCATATTTTGGGGACTCTGGATTTGCCCAGCGGTGGAATTTATCGGCTTGACCAAGAAGACGTCACTAAACTGTCTGATGATGAGTTGGCAGAGGTAAGAAACCGTAAAATTGGCTTTGTTTTTCAATTTTATAATTTATTACCTCGAACCTCGGCCCTGGAAAATGTTATCTTGCCGATGGATTATGCCGGTGTTCCCGATCAAGACCAAGAAGAAAAGGCCAGGAAATTATTGGGTATGGTTGGTTTGTCGGCAAGATTAAATCATGCCCCTAACCAGCTTTCCGGTGGTGAACAGCAACGGATAGCAATTGCCCGAGCCTTAACGATGGATCCGGCGATAATTTTAGCCGATGAGCCAACCGGTAATATTGCTACCGACCAGGCAATTGAAATTATGGAGATTTTTGACAGTCTTAACCGGAAAGGTCATACCATCGTGGTGATTACTCACGAGAATGAAATCGCCGAATGCGCCAAAAGAATTATTTATTTTCGCGATGGCAAAATAGAAAAAGATGTTGTTAATAACCATCGCCGAGAATTAGCCACCATTATTAAATAATAAGGGTAAAAAAAGACCATGAGATTGATAAAGTTAGTTAAAAATGGCGCCAAAAGCCTGTTAGCTAATAAAATGCGCACCGGTTTGGCGATTTTGGGGATTGTTATTGGTATTGGCAGTGTTATTGCTTTGGTTTCGATGGGCCAAGCCAGTAAAATTGCCGTTCAATCGCAAATTCAAGCCATTGGTTCTAATCTATTAACTATTACCCCCGGGTTTCAAACTTCTTCCGGTGGAGTTCGCGGCGCTATGGGGCAGGCTACCACCTTAACTAATGACGATGCCGAAGCCATTAAAACCTCTTCTCAGGTTACCACCATTAAGAGTGTCTCGCCGGAATATAGTAGTCGAGCCCAAGTGGTGGCGGGGAGAAATAATACTAATAGTCAGGTTGTCGGAGTGGAGCCGGTTTACGCTGAAGTTAGAAAGGTAACTGTTAATATTGGCAGTTTTATTACCAGCCAACACCTTAATAGTCTTTCCCGAGTGGCGGTATTGGGGCCAAGCGTAGCCGAAGATTTATTTAGTGAGGGGACTAGTCCGGTTGGTCAGGCAATAAGAATTGAGGGGAAGAATTTTCAAGTGGTTGGGGTGACTAAAAGTAAGGGCGGCTCCGGTATTAACAATCAAGATGACCAAATTTATGTCCCCTTAACCACGGCCCAAAAACAGCTTTTTGGCGCCAAACACCTAACTACTATTGCCCTGGAAGCGGAAAGCGAAGAATTGATGGATTTGGCTCGAAATCAGGTGGGTTATTTGCTTTTGGCGAGGCATAATTTATCAAATCCGGAAGAGGCTGATTTTAGAATTATGTCCCAAGCGGACATTTTAGAAACCGCCTCTCAGGTAACAGGGACGTTTACTACTCTTTTGGCCGGAATTGCCGCTATTTCCCTTTTGGTGGGCGGGATTGGCATTATGAATATTATGTTAATGTCGGTCACCGAACGAACCCGGGAAATTGGTTTAAGAAAAGCCTTGGGGGCAAAAAAGAAAACCATTATTGCCCAGTTTTTAGTGGAGGCCGTGATTTTAACTTTTGCCGGAGGTTTAATAGGGATTGGCTTGGGGATGGTCGGTTTTTATGCTTATACTAAAGTTATCGGCTCTGGGTTTGTTATTAGCCTGCCTTCTATTTTGTTAGCCTTTGGGGTTTCAGCCGGGATTGGGATTTTATTTGGTTGGTATCCGGCTCAAAAAGCGGCCAGTCTACAACCAATTGAAGCGTTAAGATATGAGTAATAATTTTAAGTTAAAAGTTAAAAGGAAACAGGCCCGCCTAATTTTCGCAGTCGCCTTTTGATTACTATTCGTATACGGCTTCTGCCGCAATTTATGGTGGGTTTTACAAAAAATTTATTCTTAAATTATAAAATTTTTTGTAAAGGAGGTGAGGAAGAATGAAGAAAAATAATTTAATACTAACGATAATTGTTATGTTTGTAGTTGGAGGTTTGGCTTTTTGGGGCGGTGTACAATATCAGAAAAGACAGATTGGTAATTTTCGTTCTGATCAGCCTGCCAATATTCGGGGCCAATTAAAAGAAATGCCGGAAAGAAGTGGTACCCAGCTTGGTCGAGTCGTTAATGGAGAAATAATTAGTGTTGAGGACGAAACCATTACCATCAAAACCCAGGAGGATGATACCAGGATAGTCATTTTTTCTGACTTAACCAGGATTAATAAAACTAACGAAGGATCTATCGCTGATTTGCAAATTGGCGAACAAGTTATGGTGGTTGGTGCAGAAGATACTAGCGGGGTGGTGACGGCTCAAAATATTTCGATTGGTGAAGGGTTATTTCGTCAATTTTCTTCTCCAAGCGGAGACAACTAACCAGTTGCCATCGTCGGTTTTTTTGATGGTAGCGCCGATTTCAAGGTGGTTACTGGTGCGAACATAGTTTTGGCAACCTGGGGCAGTTGAAGGGCGAAGAAAGTCTGGTTTAATAAAAGCTTTTTCAATTTGCCATTTTTTTAAGTTGTGGTCGGATATTTTTTTAACAGCGTGGTCAGAATAAATTAACTTGGCCATTTTTCTATTTTTTCTTGGTCGATTGTTTTAAGGCTTCTTGGATAAGAATATAGGATTTAGAGACATTGACAGGAGTGCCGCCTGAGGTGTATGGTCCCCTATCGGATTGGGAGTCTTTGGTTAGTTGTTGCAAGTCTTGTTGCAATTCTTCTCTGGATCGTCCAGACAGAAATCTTTGCAAATTAGTCATTTGCGAAGCGTCAAGTTCGGGACTTTCCGGCCGTTTCATGGTGTTTGTTTTAATTAGTTAAGGGAAGAAAATTATTAAACCCCGGTGGTTTTATCGCGACCCAAAAAATTTTTTAATCGGCCGAACAAGCCGCGCCTGTCGTTATCTTCCTGCGTCTCAATTCCCAGTCCTTGTAAAAGGTCGGGAAGGGTTAACATTCCCTGGTCGTAAGCTTCTTCTATTTTACCAATCGAGGCTACTTTGTCGTGAAAGCTTCTTTCCTGATAGGCTTCTTGAGCCTGATTTAAGGCTCTTTTAACAATTTCTGTTTGTTCTTCAGGGGTTGTTCCCCTTAAACCTTTTAAACCATTTTCTCCATAAGCCTCTTCTGCTAATCCTGTCAGACTATCTCTTACCTCTTTCATGTACGGTAAATCTAATGAAGCCAACAGCTCGTTTTCCCCAGTCTTTCTTTCTGCTAATGCCATTTCTTTCACCTCCCTTTTTGTGAATTTTTCTAATGGGCAGCTAACAACAAATATATTGTATCATATGGTTTTTATTTCAAGATAGGCAAAACCACGGCACAATCAATTTTCAATCCTTCGATTAACACTCAGGATTGTCTTGAGCGAAGTCGAATGGACAATTTTCAACCGACCCCTCCGGGCCGTTGGTCTCCGATCCGTCAGGTCAACGACCCGGAGGGCCCGACGGGCCAGAGGCAATTTTCAATCAATTTTCAAATTATTAAATTTTCATTGTAAATTAAAACATTGGTTATTTATTGTAAATTCTATCTTATTTCAAGATAGGGCCAGGACCACGGACTTTCCCGTGAGAACCTACTATAAAAAAATTGTTACGCCTTCAAAGAATCTCCTTTTTCGGACAATTTCAAGCGATGCCTTGTTTTTCTTTAAAAATTTTTATATATTATATAATATAGTAAGTTAAATTTTTTTCGTAAACGTTCACATGGTTAGAACACCAGAACACGAACAAGGGAGACCAATCTTTCCAGGAAGAACGGCAACAAGAAGAAGAGCGGCTGAACTACAAAGCAGTGGTCCCTTTAAGCAATATGTGGAGCAATTCGAAGGAAGCGAGGGGAAAAATAATCATCCATCAATAGCACCAGACACTCCCGAGTTTTCTCAAGCAGATCCAGAAGGAGCCTATAAAGTCGGTTCCAAGGAAATTAAAGGTTATCAATTCCCTGAAGGAGCCCTTCCCGCTAATGCTACTCCTGTCGGCAAGCTTGGTTTTTTCTCAAGACTATTTTTAAAGCTTGGCTTAATTCATCAACAAAAATAAACCTTAAACTCCCGCGATTTTTTTTAAGAATATCTTCCAAATCTTTTTTATTAGCCTCCAAGGATTCTCCTTTCCGAAGCTGTGAAAAATTTTGTGAAAAGAATTTGTTACACACTCTAGGAGTGGACTAGGCAGACACACCGGGACTTTCTTCTTATTTGTTGGGGAGCTAGGATCCCCTTCGGCCATGCTCAGGGTAAACTAGGCAAAGCGTTTATGGTGAGCATAGTCGAACCAAGACAAATGAGATAGTATAAAAAGGAAAATAAAAATAGTAAATACTACTGATAAAGTTTATAATAGCAATTAATGGATATCATAAAGGTTAAAAATTTAACTAAAAAGTTTGATGGTTTAATGGCGGTAGACGATGTTTCTTTTGCAATAAAAGAGGGTGAAATTTTTGGTCTTCTTGGGCCCAATGGCGCCGGTAAAACAACGACAATTAGGGTTTTAACCGGTGTTTTAAAGCCAACAAGCGGCGAAGCCTGGATCGGTAACTATAATCTTTCAAAGAGTCCCCTTGCCGCAAAACAGCTAATGGGTATTGTCCCCGAAATGGCTAATGCCTATATGGATCTTTCCGCGCTTAAAAATCTTTTATTTATGGCCGAACTTTACGGAACGAAAAAAGAAAAGGCTTTTGAAAAGGCGGAATATTTATTAAAGCTGTTTAACTTATACGAAAAAAGAAATCAGAAGGTGAAGACTTTTTCAAAAGGGATGAAGCAGAGGTTAATTTTAGCCATGGCCTTGATGAATGATTCCAAAATTCTCTTCTTAGATGAACCTACCGGAGGTTTAGATGTAGAGAGTACAAGGTTGATTAGGGATCTTATCGGCAAGTTTAATCAGGAAGGAGCGACTATCTTTTTGACTACCCACGATATTAATGAGGCAAACTTGCTTTGCGATCGAGTGGCCGTTATGAACTACGGAAAAATTGTGGCCATTGATCGCCCCGAAAATCTAAAAAACGCGATTCAAGGTACTGCCTCAATAGAAGTTGCCTTTAAAAAAACAGCCGATGAGGAAAAGCTTAAACTAAAAGGAGTAACCAAAGTTAAAAAAGAAGGAGATAAATTTAGACTATATAGCCAAAAAGTAGGAGAGGTTATTCCTTTTTTGGTTAAATATTCTCAAAATTCCGGTAATAAAATAATTTCTTTAAAAACTTTAGGTCCGAGCCTAGAAGATGTTTTTATCGAGTTGACTCAAACCAGAAAACAATGAAGATGATTGAACAGTTCAAAAGAGCCTTGACGATTGCTAAAAAAGATTTAGCTATTTATTACCTGAGAGGACCAGTGATGATTCAGGGATTACTTATTCCCGCCTTTTTATTTATTTCCTTTTCTTTTAAAAGAAGCGCTCCTTTGGATTTTTTGATTCCCGGTCTTTTGGGTATGGCCCTTTTTTTTTCGGTTTCCGCCATCACCCCGGTCATTGCGCCCTGGGAGACAAAAATGAGAACTTTTGAAAGATTGATTTCCTCCCCGATTTCTCTTTGGGCGATTATTTTGGGCGATATTATTGCTTCGGTTATCTTTGGTCTTTTTATTAATTCTTTTATCCTTTTGATCAGTTTCATCCTGATGGGGTCGGAAATAATCAGTTTGTCTTTAATTATCGGAATGGTAATCGCCGCTTTCTGTTTTTCGACTTTAGGAATTTTGATTTCCGCTTCACCCACGGATAATCCTTCGGATATTATGCTTTTGGCGACCCTAATTAAATTTCCTCTTATTTTCATCAGCGGAGTATTTGTTCCCATTACCGAAATGGGAAAATTTAAATTTTTGTCATTTTTTTCCCCTTTGACTTATTACACCGATTTAGTTAGGCACTCGGTTCAAGGGACAAGCCAATTTTCTCCCTTTATTAATTTAATCGTCACTTTGGGATTTGCTCTTATTTTTTTTGTAATTGCGGTGAAATGGCATGAAAGAAGCCTAGAAAAAAGGTTTTAACCTAACTTGACATAAACCCCTAGGGGGTATATATTTTTAATTGTTTTTCAGTTTAATGAAGAGCATAAGAGAAAATACAGTAATCCAACGGTTGAATATTATCAGAGGTCAAATCGATGGCTTGACTAATTTAATAGAAAAAAAAGAAGACTGTCGTAAAATAACAGAACAGTTCTCTGCCATTAATGTTGCCCTGAAAAAAGCAATTGAGATGTATTTTAAAGAAAATTTAACTGCTTGTTTAGAGTCCATTAGCCTTAAAAAGAGAAAAACGATTGAATTTTTATTAAAAGAAATAGTTAAAAATAAATAATTGAAAGATTATGTCGAAAGTAATTGAACTTACAAAAGAAAATTTTGACAGAGAAGTTCTTCAATCAAATATTCCCGTTTTAGTAGATTTTTGGGCACCGTGGTGCCAGCCTTGCTTGATGATGGCACCTGCCCTAGATGAGCTCTCAGAGGAGCTTGATGGCAGATTAAAAATAGGCAAATTAAACATGGAACTTTCCGAGCATCAATCGCTGGCCATTCAGTATCAAATTCAAGCCATTCCTAATATGAAACTTTTTAAGGGCGGTAAAATAATTAAAGAATTTATTGGTTTAAGACAAAAGGCAAGTTTTAAATCAGAATTAGAAGTTGAACTTTAAATAATTATCAAAAACAGTGACAACCGGAACAGATGATCAAAACAGGCGCAAGGCTTTTACACGATGCTTTAGTTAGAGAGGGTATTGGAATTATTTTCGGCATTCCCGGTTCGGATGTTCTGCCCTTTTATGATGAGATGCATAAATCAAAAAAGGTAAAACATTTTTTATTTCGGCATGAACAGGCATCTGTCCATGCGGCTGATGGTTTTTTTAGGGTATCGGGACAATTAGCTACCAGTATGTCAACTTCAGGACCAGGCGCAACTAACCAAATAACAGGAATCGCGACTGCTTGGGCCGATTCTATTCCCCTGATTGCTATAAACATGAATACCAACCGCGAGGATTTAGGTAAAGGTTCTTTTCAAGAAGTAGATATTATCAGTTTAACCAAACCTATAACCAAGAAAAATTTTCTGGTGATGAAAGCTGGCGATTTTCCAAGAGTGGTTTCAGAAGCAGTCGCTACCGCAATGACGATTCCTCGCGGGCCGGTTCTTATCAATGTTCCGAAAGACGTCTTTAAAGAAAAAGCCGCAGAAATAAAACCGGTCGTGAAAACTATAATTGAAAATCAACCCCCCTCACAGAATCAGCCCTTTATCAAAAAAGTTTTTAAATGGCTGTCAGAATCAGAACGGCCAGTTTTTTTGGTTGGTGAAGGCCTAATCGCTTCAGAACAATCAACTTTATTTTGCAAACTGGCAAGAAAGATGCAGATACCGGTGGCGACGACTGTCTCAGGAGTAGGAGTTTTCCCGGAAAATCATAAACTTTCCTTACAAGTGGCGGGCGTTTTGGGCACGCCCTACGCTAATTCTGCCATACAGGAATCAGACTTGCTGCTGGTTTTAGGAGCAAGTTTGGAAAGCCGGACAACAGCCAATACCAGCAGTTTTGCCAAAAAAGCCAAAATTGTCCATGTTGATATTGACGCAAAACAATGTGGTAAATTTGTATCCCCCTCGCTTTGTATTTCTGATGATATTGAAGATTTTTTAATCCAATTAAATAATTATCTTTCTAAAAACTCTTTTAAAACAAGAAAAAAGTGGCTCAAATCCATTAAGCGATGGAAAACCAATTGCCCTATTTCTTATTCTGCCGCAAAGGAATTAATTAAACCCCAGGAATTAATAGAAGAATTAAATAAACTAGTGCCAGAAGCAAAAATTTTTGCCGGTAACGGTCAGCATAAATATTGGGCGATGCGCCATTTTGTATTTAAAAAACCACGTCAATTTAATGTTAGTTCCCGCTTTGGTTGCATGGGTTTTGCTTTCCCTGCAGCAATAGGCGCTAAAATTGCTAAACCTAAAGATACGGTAATCGCAATTTTAGGCGATGGCGATTTTCAGGTAAATATTCAGGAATTGGCTACAGTTGTTGAAAACAAGATTGATTTAAAAATAATTGTGGTTAACAATCATACACTTGGAGCTGTTCGTCAACACCAGCATTTTGACTATGATAACCGTTTTTTTGGCACCTATTATAATCTGGATTTAAATTTTGCTAAAATTGCCAAAGCCTACGGTTTTAATTCGATAAGGATTACAAAACCTAAAGAGATTAAACCGGCTTTGCAAAAAATGCTAGAAAGTAAAAGCCCCTTTTTGCTAGAAGCCCTTATTCCTAAAAATGAATACCTTTTGCCAAAAATTTCTGTTTCGGACTCGCTTGATAAAGCGAGTTGCCTAATTGATTTGAGTCCCAAAGCGGACAAAACAATATGAAAGAAGATATAAATGATACAAATAATAATAGAATAGAGGGAAAAATGAATATAGAGGGACTAAGAAGATCGCCCTATGCCCATGTTGTCTCTACCCCGGATGGCTATTTTTTTGTCGAAAGATCAGCTGATACTCCCGAATTTTCTCGATATGGGAAAAAGGAAATTGTTGTGCAGCCACTGGTGGTAGCAGTTTGCGGTTCAGACATTCATGCTTATGCCCAAGATTCCGGCACGCACCCCTTTGCCAAGCACCCTTTGCCTAATGGAGAAAGGGGCTTTATTCCCTTACATGAAGGGGTAGGCATAATTAAGGCTGTAGGCAGTAATGTCAAAGGTCTTAGTGTTGGGGATAGAGTTGCAATAGAATCCACTATTTTTTCTGATGACTGCCCGCCAGGCCGGTGGAGCCAAAGTGAAAGAATGGAGATTGTTGGCCTGGGGACTGATGGATTAGGTACAGAGCTGGCGGTTTTACCCGGCAAAGTTGTTGTTAGAATTTCCGAAGGAGTTCCCGATGAACTCGGCGCTCAGTTCGAGCCCCTAGGCGTTTCTGTTCACGCCTGGATGAGGGCAATGCCTGTTTACGAAAAAACTACCGGTAAAGATGCGGGGAAAGCTTGGTTTGTAATTAATGGAGGGACTGGCTCTGTTGGCGGACTGGCCTTAGCTAGCTTAATTGCCGAAGGTGTCCCAGAGGAACATATTATTGCCACCGGGACAACGCCGGCAAAATTGGCGGCCCTAAAAGAAAAATATCCCAAGTTAAAGGTTTTTAACCTTACCGATAAAACCCAAACTCAAGAAATTCTTGAGCAAGTTACTCCCCGACTCGAACTTGAGGGGTTTGGTGGAAAAATACCAATAGTGATTGAAGCGACTGGTTATAATCCGGAATCGATTCTTCCCTTTGTAGGTAATGGCACTGTTTTTGTTGCCGTGGGCTTATCGGCCGATATTCAGCCAGGAGGAAATTTAGTGGATAATAACAATTTTATTGTCCGTTCCCAAAGAACTATTTTAACTCCTGGAGATAAAAATAATGAGCAGTTGATAGGGATCGCAAAAGCGATTTTTAAAAGAACAGTAACTAACGAAAAAGAACCGGAGGTCTTAATCGTTAATTCGTCAACTGATATTTCAAGGTTGCCAACAGAAAGGCGGCAGTTTGATGTTATCGTAGATAGAACAGGTAGTATTTCTCCCAAAGACACAGACAAACTCTTAAGAAAGGGTGGAATTTGGATTACCCAACCAATAAGAGGCAACTCTCCCTTGCCGACTTATGAGCTGTTGGAAAAAGGAGCTGTTTTGGTTGGCTCTTGGGGAAGAGATAAGGAGGATTGGGAGGTAATGATCTCTCAGGTTAAGGAAGGTAGGCTTGGCGCTGATAAACTTCCAATTAAACTCTATCCGTTTAGCGAAAAAGGCCTAAAGGAAGCCTTTGAAAAGGCTAGAGAAGGTAAGGTTGGTTTTGACATGAGGAAATATTGATTAGTTAAGTGTATGACAAATAAAAAAAGTAAATACCCCTTAATTATTATCGGCGCTGGGCCAGCGGCGCTTACGGCCTCAATTTATGCCTCTCGTTATCACTTGGACCATTTAGTTATTGGTGAAAGTCTAGGTGGTCTAGCCTTTGAGGCTCACAAAATTTGTAATTTTCCCACCGAGCAAGAAATTTCCGGAGTAGACATTGTTAATAAAATGAAAGAGCATGCCGAATCTTTAGGCGCTTTTTTATTATTAGATAAGGTGGTTGGCGTTGATAGAAAGGGGGAAATATTCAGGGTTACTACCAGAAACGGGAAGGTGTTTTTAGCCAAAGCGCTTCTTTTAGCTGTTGGCACAAAGCATCGTCGGCTTGGTTTATCAAATGAAAATGAATTTATTGGCAGAGGTGTTTCTTATTGTGCTACTTGTGATGCCATGTTCTATCGAAACAAAACAGCGGCTGTTATTGGCGGCAGTGATAGCGCCAATACGGCCTCACTTTATCTTGCCGAAATAGCCAAGAAAGTTTACCAAATTTATCGAAAAAATAAACTACGTGGCGAAACCGCTTGGGTGGGCCAAATTGTAAATAATAAAAAGATTGAAGTAATTTATAATACAGAAGTCGTCGGCCTGGGCGGTAAAAAAAAGCTAGAAAAGATTATTTTAAGTAAGCCTTATAAAGATCAAACTGAATTGATGGTTGATGGCTTATTTATAGAAATCGGCACGGTTCCTCAGAAAGACTTGATAAATAAACTGTCTTTAGAGACCGACGAAAGGGGTTATGTTAAGGTTGGTCCTGATCAAAAAACTAGTTATTTTGGAGTTTGGGCAGCTGGTGATATTGCTACTGCCTCTAATAATTTTCATCAGGTTATTACTGCTTGTAGCGAGGGGGCAATTGCGGCGGAAGATATATTTAAATTTCTTCAGAAGAGTAAATAATCTTTGATAGAAGAAATTAAAATGAAGAAAACATTTGAGGGTTGGCTTTATAACAGGATAGAGAAACTCGGGGATAAGTTATTTAATCATGTTGGTTGTAGAGGAAAGGATGAGGGGTTTATTAATTTTTTGACCCAATTTGTGCCTGAAGTGGGGATGAAAAGAAAAGTTACATTCACAGTAGAAACGCAAGGAAAACCAAAAATAATTAAAAGTTATCGGGTTGGTAAAAATTATCAAAGCGAGTATCGCTCGAAGGTAGGCAAAAGCAAGAAGAAACAAAAAACACAAAGAACAAAAAAGACCAATGATTAATAAAAAGAATAAGGCTTTAGCCAATATGAGAATTGGTGTTTTAGGCAAAGGGGGTGGCGGTAAAAGCACCATTACGGTTTTGTTAAGTAAAGTTCTTAGCCGCCTTGGTTACCATGTTTGCATATTGGATGCTGACTCAACTAATGTTGGTCTTCATCGGGCTTTAGGATTTAAGAAATCACCGACTGCGCTGATAGATTATTTTGGGGGAACGGAATTTAGTGGCGGCTTAGTGAGCTGTCCGGTTGATAACCCAACAATTTTGCCAAAGGCAGAAATTTCTTTAAAAAAGCTTCCCGCCGAATATTATTCTCAAAAATCAAAAATAACTCTTTTAGTGGCTGGAAAGATTGGTAATCAGGGTCCGGGATCGGGCTGTGATGGACCGATCTCTAAAATAACTAGAGACTTGAGGATAATTGATGCCAATAACTCTTTAGTGACCTTAATTGATGTTAAAGCTGGCCTAGAAGATTTTGCTCGAGGAGTGGTAACTTCTATGGATTGGATAATTACCGTAGTCGATCCGAGCATCGCCGCTATTCAGATAGCTGGTGATATTGAAAATTTAGTTCAGGAAATAAAAGCGGGGAAACTTCCTGCCACAAAACATCTTAAAAATAAGGGGTTAGTAAAAAAGGCCAATAGAATTTATCGAAAGGCAAGAACTAAGGGCAGTTTTGTTTTATTAAATAAAATTTATAACCAGAAAACACAGCGTTATTTAGAAAAGAAGCTAAAAGAAAAAAACATAGAGCCAATAGGTTTAATCCCGGAGACGACCGTTGTTTCGTTGGCTTGGTTGAAGGGAGAATCTTTAAAAACAGAAAAAATCGAAGAGGAACTAAAATTAGTGGTTAGGAAATTAGAAGAAGCAATAGACAAATGAAAATTACTATTATTTATGATAATTTAGCTTTCAGAAAAGACCTTCAAACTGATTGGGGCTTTGCCGCCTTAGTGGAAATAAAAAACACTCCAAGAATTTTATTTGATACGGGAGCCAACGGGGAAATTTTGTTTGACAATATGGAGAGGTTGAGGATCGATCCCGCTTCGATTGATGAGGTTTTTATTTCTCATGCTCACGCTGATCATATTGGGGGGCTTTCTAAACTATTGAGCGTAAACAGAAAAGTTAAGGTTTATGTCCCTCCATCGTTTCCTGGGGTGAAAAGAAAAGGGATTTTCAAAATAAAAAAATCGACAAGAATTCACGAAAACATTTTTTCTACAGGAGAGTTGGAAGGAATAGAACAAAGCATGGGAATAATAACAAGAAAGGGTGTTATTTTGCTTGTTGGTTGTTCTCATCCTTATATGGGTAAGATTTTAGGTGCGGCGGAGGAATTCGGCAGTCTTTATGGGATTATTGGGGGGATGCATGGATTTTCTGAATTTGAATTGTTTAAAAAATTAAAATTAATCTGTCCTACCCATTGTACTCAGCACAGGAATGAATTAAAGAGGTTATATCCGAAAAGATATATTAAGGGTGGGGTGGGACGAGTAATTAAAATCTAAAAAATAGATAAAAAAAGAAACAGATGCCCAATTACACTTTTCGTTGTCCAAAATGTGGTTATAAGTTTAGCGGCATGTTTTTAATGAAAGACCATGATGGGGGAAAAGTGATTTGTCCAAAATGTAAAAGTAAAGGAGTTAAAAGAGTTTTTGAAGGCTCGTTTTTTATTGGGAAGAGTAGGCAATCTTCTTGTCCGACCGGAACTTGCCGTTTAGCCGAAAAATAAAATAATTATGGCGGTTATATTGCCAAAACAGATAGGGACCCAGCAAGGAAAATTACTTTTCCAAAAGTCAGTAAAAGTGGAGGACTTTGATCAGGGAAGAAAAATAATAAATTCGCTGGAGGAGACCTTAGAGCACTATGGGGGTGTTGGCTTAGCCGCTCCCCAAGTTGGGATCCCTAAAAGATTGTTTGTCATCAATATTCTACCAACTAAAGATCACCCGCAGTTGCCTAAAATCGGGTTTCGGGCCTACTTAAACCCGGAGATTCTAGAAACGTCTTCGGAAACTAATTATGATATCGAAGGATGTTTAAGTATACTTTATGGTACTTTTTATGGGCAGGTTCAAAGAGCAAGCTATGCCAAAATAAAATATTTAGATATTGATGGAAAAGAGAAAACAGAAGAAATTACTAATCCATTTTACGCTAGGGTAGTCTTACACGAAATAGATCATTTAAATGGGAAGATATTTTTGCAGCGAATGAAGCTAAAAGATTTTTCAGAGTTGTTTTGGGACGAAAATTTTGATGTCAGGAAAAAAGACTTAAAGTAAATTTATGTCAGAAAACAATATGCCCAGAAAACTTGATGTTTTACGAATAGTAAAAGAAGATATTTTAGAGGCATTGGGGAGAGAAAATAAGAAAGTCCCATTTTCATTTATAGAGCCGGAAATTAAGGTCTCCCGTTCTTTTATATTTGAAGCGCTTAGAGAATTAAAAAGGGAAGGTTTAGTACAAAGTGAAGGAGAGTTGGTTTTTTTAGCAAGAGAGGGGAAAAAGAGAGCAGAAGATTTTATTAAAAGGCACTCTATCCTTGAGAATTATTTTAAGAAAGCAAGAAGCAAAAAAGAGGCCTGGGAAAAAGCAAGCATCCTGGAACATTATATTTCCATAGAAGTTATCGATAATATAAAAGAATTATCTACTCTTAAAAAAGAGAGTATTCCTTTAACGGAAATGAGACAAAAAGAAGGTTTAATTACCGATATTCTTTTTAATATTAAATTGTTTGAACGAATAATCAGTCTGGGGATACTCCCGGGAGAGAAAATAAAGATAGTAAACGAACTCCCTGATAATGTTATTGTTGAAGTAAGAAATAAAAAATTTGCTTTGGCTAAGAAGATAGCTAAGGGAATTAAGGTCTTAAAATGAAAAGTCTTAAAGTTCTCTTAATCGGTCAACCCAATGTAGGAAAATCCTCTTTGCTTAATGCTTTGGTTGGCCCAAGAGTAGTGATTTCTAATTACCCCGGGACAACAGTTGAGATAACGAAGGCAAAGAAAGTTTTTGACAATACCGAAATAAGCTTTTTTGATACCCCCGGGATATACTCTGTTTCCGATCGAAGTGAAGAGGAAAAGGTTACCGAAAAAGCCTTATTCGAAATGAATGCAGACAGGGTCATAATACTTGCTGATGCAATCTCTTTAGAGAGAAGCCTCTATATGATTTTGCAGGTTTTGGAGGCAAAGATTCCAGTTGTTATCGCTTTAAACTTTGTAGAAGATGCCGAAAAGAAAGGGATAAAAATTAATTACCAAGAATTAGAAAAGTTTCTTGATATTCCAGTTGTTCCTATAAATCCTCTTACTAGAAAAGGAATAAACAAACTCGTAGAGGCAACATTAAAAATTAAAGAAGAAAAGAGGCAGGGTTTTAAGGTCGGATATGATGATCATATAGAAAAAGCAATAAGTAAAATATCTACCCAAATCGAAAGCAATCTCCCTAAAAGATTTATTGCCGTAAGGGTTTTAGAAGGAGATGAAGATTTTTACAAATACTTAATTAATGAAAAAGCAGTTGAAGAAGTCAAGCCATCTAATTTGTCCGAAACAACTATCAGGGGAGAAACTTCCTCAAACAAGCCGGTTTACCTAATAAAAAATGGAGAAATCATTAGTAAAGTTAAATCGAGCTCTGGAGGAACATTTGCTATCATTATTAAAGAACTTGAAGAGGGAGAACACTCCCTTATCGTTGAGGCCTGTCGTAACGAAGAAAGAAAACACTGCACATCAAAAGGAATCGCATTTTTAATTGACCAAACCCCTCCAGAACAACCACAAATTAACTCCTTGCCATCTAAGACGGACAATGAAAAAATCATCATAGAGGGAAACGCAGAACCCAGAAGTACAATCAAGATATTTCTTAACAAAGAAAAGGAAACCACTACTGAAGCCAACTCCCAGGGCATATTTAGCCAAGAGGTAACTTTACAAGAAGGAGAAAACAGCATTTTTGTTATTGCTTATGATAGAACAGGAAACAAGAGCCAACCCTCCGAGGCCGTTTATGTTCAATATAATAAAAGCCCTCGGGTCTAAGGAACAAGTACAGAAATAAAGCCAACCATAGAAACACCCACTCCTGAGGCTAAGCAGGCAAATCGCGAAAAAGTAAAAGTTACTAGAGTAATTGACGGAGACACAATTGAAGTTGAGGGAGGCAAAAAAATCCGTTACATCGGTATTGATACCCCAGAAACCGTTCATCCAAATAAAGAAGTCCAGTGCTTTGGTTATGAAGCTACTAATAAAAACAAGGAGTTAGTTGAAAACAAGGAAATTGAAATTGAAAAAGATGTTTCTAACACCGACAGGTATGGCCGGCTTCTTCGCTATGTTTGGGTGGATGGCATTTTTGTTAATGATTATTTAGTAAGACAAGGTTATGCTTATGCTTCTAGCTATCCCCCTGATATTAAATATCAAGGCCAGTTCTCGAAATCCCAACAGGAAGCAACCACTAATAATCGAGGCTTATGGGGTCAATGCGTTCCAGAAGAAGAAACCACAGTAATTCGGGCCACACCAACACCTTATGTACCGCCAGGACAACCGGAAAATTGTGTTATTAAAGGAAATATTAGCCAAAAAACCAAAGAAAAAATCTACCATGTTCCAGGCTGTGCCAGTTACAACAAAACAGTAATTAATGAGACTCAAGGCGAGCGCTGGTTTTGTAGCGAAGAAGAAGCAGTAGCGGCTGGATGGCGAAAGGCGCTGAATTGCCCGTAAAATCCATAAAGCGTGTTTCGCAAGTCTTGCGAAATTATAAAGGGGTAATAACATCAAGAAAATCTTGAAGGGCTTTCGAAATGTCGGTTATATCGGGGTATCGAGACAGAAGCGGGAGAAAATTAAAAATTACAAATAAACCTCAATCTCGCGAAAATATAGCCTAAACTGGTATAATAAGCACAAATATGACCGAAAATATAAGAGAAAAAATTAAACCAATTTATAAAGAACTTAAAGGTTATCTTCTTCAAGTTCCCCTGCCAAAAGATACCGACAGTCTTATCGACCACCCAGCCATTTTTGACCAGTTAAATAAAACGATAGACGAACTTAATGCTTGCTCTGGAAACAATTATGACAAGTTTAGAATATCTCCCCACTATCAAGAAGCTGGTCATCGGGACCTTAGCTTGATTGATTACCGCCAAAAAATGGGCGGATTAATCTCAAAACTTTACCAAACCAACCTCTAAATCTTTTTCGAGACATGTTTTATTTTTCTGTCAGGAAATAAAAGATATAAAGAATGGCATTTTGGCAAACTTCAAAAAATCTTGATAAAATAGTATTAGCTTAAAAGCTTGATGTTTAAAATGAAAAAGACAAAGAAAAATAATAAATCTTTTTTCCACCATAAGCAAAAGCAAAAAATCCCCTTTGAGGCATTTTATAGAATTAATCTTCGTCATGATTTAGAAGAAGATCTTGCCTTTAGCTCCTTAAGGGCCATTTTAGAAATAAAAAAAGAAAGCACTCGGACAGCATTGTTGAGTGGATTGCTTAATGGAGTAATGGTCAAAGGACCTGGTCTAGACGAAGTGGTTGGTTTATTAAAAGCCTCTCTTTCGTTAGACAACATTGCGGAAGTTAAAAAACCAAAAGTTCAATTACCAAAAAGGAAAAAGCTTATCAGCTATGCTAGTAGCGGTAAAAAAGGCTTTAAAACAATGAATATCTCAACCCCAGCTGCTATTGTGGCGGCAAGCTTAGGAAATTATATTGCCAAAGCCTGCTCTCATTCAACCTCTTCTATGTCAGGATCGGCTGATTTTCTATCTGAAATTGGCATTAGTGTTATGAGCTCTACTAGTCAAAATATAAAAGCACTTAGAGAAACTGGCCTTGCCTTTTTTAGCATGGAAGAAAGTACTCCTTTTTTCGCTAAGGTTTATGGGGGGAGATTTTTTATGCCCCATGCATTAAGCTTTGCCTTAGCTGGATTAAGCTTTCCTATTAAGACAGATGTTTTATTTTATGGTTTATCCCATCCCAATATTGGACTTTCGATTCAGGTTTTTAATAGGTTCGGTTTTAGGAATGTTTTTGTAGTGACTACTACTGAAGATGGAATTCATTACATTGATGAATTTGGTGTTTCGGGGGTATCCACCATAGCAGGAATCAGAAACGGTGTTTTAGGTAAAGTGGTTTCAAGCTCTTTTTCAGATGAACTAAAATTACCTAGTCATCGTATGCAAGATATTGCTCAAAAAGAAAGTGTTAGAGAAAATATAAGGGCTGCGATCGACGTTCTTCGGGGTAAAGGGGAAGAAGCACGAACAAATGTTATTTGTGCAAATGCCGCAATAATTCACTACCTCAGTAATGGGCTACCTTTTGCCGAATCTTTCAGATTAGCTAAACTAAATGTAAAGAGGGGGAAAGCACTCGAAAAACTCTTTGAAATTATTGAAACTACTAATGGGGATAAATCAAGAATTAAAAAATTCTTGTAATTTAAAGGTTAGAATTATACTGACTGCTGAACTGATAGATGTGTATAAAAAACAGTTGCAACAATGAGCAGTTAAAAAACATAAATAATATTGATAATAAAGAATGAGTTCAAGATATAAAAATCCAACTTCTGATAGAGAATCAGACGATCATGCCAAGAAAGAAGTAGTCATGGATGAAAAGTTTGTCCGCTCAATAATGGAGACCGAAGGTTATACGCCAATAAAGAATCAGAGCTTGGCTATTGGGCCAATTAAAGATAGCGATTTGATAAAAAGCAAGTTTTCTTGTCATTGGCGTCTAGAAGAGTTTAACGAAGTTCCTTTTTCTGATCGTCATCTCATAACTGGATTTGGACCAACTAATTCTCCTACTGGGGGAACGCTTTCGATGATATTAAGGGCTTTATTTTTTGATAAAAATACGTCTATCGGTTCAACTATTATCATTTCAAATTTAGGCGCATTTAATTCGCGCAATATTAGCCTTAGTAAGATTCAAAAATTGACACCAAGATTTATCGAGTTCATTCGCCTATTGGGTTATGAGGGGGAAATTAAAACTCATGATGATAGAGACGCCTTGATAACTTCAACATTCACTTCAAAAGTTCTAAAAATTAGCGATTTTACTAAAAACCAAGAAGCAACAGCCAAACTTTACCAGAAGCTTGGTATTCAAGGAGAGGATTTTGGAACCTATATTGATATGAACTTTACGGTAGCAGATATTTTATTTCCAGCCATTAGTAACAGAAAGGAGAGAATTTTGGTTTTTGTGGGAATAGAAGAGTACTACTTTCCCAAGTTAGCTCAAGAGGCGATAAGGCGATTTAACCAAATGTTTAAATACATGTTTACTCCAACAAACACAAAGGTTTCTGCTATTTTTGGCCACTTGATCCGAGGTCTTAATAATTATCCGAAAATGTCGAAAAGCATTCCAGAATCTTCAATAAGCCTTGGCGAGAGTAAAGGCGCTCTTGCTCAAAAGATACTCAAGTGTTCTAGCCAAGATGAAGAAATTATTTTACAGATGATTCAGTTAGTTTCTGACTGGGACAGTAAAAAATTAAGCGAAGCCCAAGAAGCTTTTAAAAAAAAAGGTAAGGAGTGGCAAAAAATTAAAGAAGAATATTTAGAATATTTTTTTAAAATTAAAAAGCATTGGGAGCATACTAAGCCCAAAAAGCTAACGACATTTAATCTCAGAAAAAACCTGCTTAATCAAGATAAATGAGAGCCGAAAAAAAATTTATAAACCACTTAATTTTCCCTAAAAGTTGGAAGGGTATTCTATACAGGTTTTACATTTGCTTAATCCCTTTATTTATCTTTTTGAGAGAGAATTATATGAAAACAGTGCTTACTTTTCGATTTGTTTTCTTAATTTTTGAAGGCATATTCTTTTCGAGTCACTATCATCTAAGCGATATTAGAGATTTTCAAGAAGATATAAAAAGAAAATTCCGTTGGGAAAAACTATTTTTTGAAAGTCAGATAAAAACAATATTAACCGTTGTTGCCCTAAAGCTTATTTTTGGGTTTACGGTTATTTATATTTTTAATCAAAAGCTACTCTTTCTAGCAACTAGCTTAATACTTTTACAAATATCCTATGATTCCCTTCTCAAAAGACTAATGCCTATATTTTCTATTGCCATAGTTGCCCTTGGTTACTTGACTAGAATATGGGCAATGTTTATAGGACTAAATATAAGTCATTATCTTCCTCAATTGTTTGGCCTAACATTTTTTGTTTTCTTTCATTCTTTTTATATGGGTTTATGTCAGCATAAATTTGAGGTACTTCTTCTTTATCAAAAAAAACTGTTTCTAAAACCAGGTCTTTTATTTTTCAAATCAAAAAACTTAAAGTTACTTAGCAGTTTAATAAAACACTCTCTTATAATATCTTTTGTTTTCACCTCAGGCATCTATCTGAAAATTTCTACTCTATATAATACTAATAATTTCACTTTTAAACTTGTTATTTAGCTTGGGCTTGAGCTACATAAGCTCTAAGCAACTATCAGGAACAATTAATTTCTTATTTTCTCAGATATTTGTACTTGTCTTTTCCCCCGTGCTTTATAATAATTTCGAATTTGTTTTTATAACAGTGAATCTGGCATTTTTGGTTTTTCTTACTTGGAATGATAAAATCTTTTTCCTTTTGTTTGCAGAAAAGTATTTTGACTCACAAAAATAAAGATTTTCGACATTTAATTTTTATGGAAAAAACTGGAAAATCAAATAAAACACAGTATACAATTGTCTTTGGGGGAACAGGCTTTATCGGTAGAATATTTATCTATTCTGGCCTGTTCTTACAAAAAAATATAATTATAGTTTCGAGGAAGGAAACCACAAGAAGTTTTTTGGATGCCTTATCCCCAACACAAAAAAAAACCAGAAATTACTTTAAAGAGGTGATTAATAATGGGCAAATATTACCAATACTCAATTTCGATTACTCTAACAACAGCGAAGTTTTAAATCTATTCAAAAAGATCGATTCAGATTATCCTGGAGCCTTGAATAAGGTTGGCTCAATAGTGAATTTATCTGGTAGCACCTCAGGAAACAGAACAGAAATTATCAATTCTCAAATAAATGTATCTAAGAATCTGATTTTTCTTAAGAAGAAACTCATAACAGATTATCTAACCTCTCCAGTTTTAATTCATATGAGTTCGGTTGCCGCTCGTTACCCCTTTTCTAATCCACCTCCCTACGAATATGCCAAGAGAATGTCTGAAATAATTCTCAAGAGCAAAAATGGTTGTGATTATAATGTTTTGGCTGGTTTTGTAAAAGGACTTGGTGAAGAAAAGATGAGTAAGGCCGCTCCTCACATAATAAAGACGTTTGCCTCTTATTTTAACCTTTTTTCTCTTGAGGTTTCTGTTGTTGATGTTGAACAATTGGCGGTTTTTTTATGGTACTTAATTGACTGTAACGAAGAAATTAGAAGAAGTGTTAAAACCGATACTTGTTTAGATGTGTTTACTTCTAATGGGAACTTACAATTAGGCGAGGTAATTTATAGTCTTTTGCCTAAACATTTTCAAAAAAAGATAACTTTGCCCAAAAAAAAGGGGCATCTTTTTGATTTATGGGAGAAGATTATTCTTCGAATAGGGGGGCTTTATTTGGAGTTGTTTTATCCCCATAATCAGGAAAAAAGAAGAATTGCTTCTTTTAAAAAATTAGCTGCTTTGCAAAATAAAAAAGACTTTGTTCAGAAGTATAACAATCTGGTTTTTTTTGGCAAACCCAATAAAGAAGAAAAGTTGATTCGGGTTAAACTTTCTACTCGGGGCAAGGAAATGTTTAGAAAGTTTGATCTCGCATACCCTAAGCAACTATTTAGCAAAGAAAAAAACTTACTTTATTTAATTAAAAAAACAAAGAAGAAAGAAATCGTTTCATTCATTTCTAAATCGATTAATGCCTCGTGATATAATTAAAGGATGACAATGGAAAAAACTAAAGTTCCTCGAGAGTTGAAGTATCTTGCCCCCTTTTTCCACGATATTGAACTGGGAAAAGGATATAACACTGCACCCGAAAGTTATAGAATGCGTGAAGCAATTAATCTTTTTTTCCCTTCATTGTTAAAACTCCACGGCGGGAGCTTGAAGGGTTTAAGAATTCTCGATGTTGGGTGTAACTCTGGTGGCTTTTCTTTTGCAGCGACAAAATATGGAGCAAAAGAAGTGGTGGGAATAGATCCAGACCCCCATAACATCAAACAAGCTGAGGCAATTAGTGCTTACTTAAAAAATAAAAAAGTAAAATTTTTAAAATTTAGAGCAGAAGAGCTAGATGGGCAAAATTTGGGAAAATTCGATATTGTTATTTTAGCAGGAATTCTCTATCATCTCACCGATCCTATTGGAACAATGCAAAAAATAGCCAAATTAGCTAAATCAACTTTATTGATTGATTCCCATGTTCATTATACCACTGATAGCACGGAGGAAGATATTCCTTCTTGGTGGATGTTGTCCGACACAGACCGGCACGATTTAGAGGGTTTGTTTGTGAACGATAAAACTCTTTCTTTAAAAGAATACTTGAAATTCGAAAGAGAGAACCCTGTTGACTATAATAGTCTTCCAAAGCAATTTATTCCTTCTCCCCATACTCAACGAGATATAAAGTTTATAAGAAAATATATGCCACATGGATCTGGAGGGGTAAGAACTGATTGTAATATTGGTTCAGCTAAGTCTGGGAATTTAGTTTTGATTCCTAATAAAAAAGCGCTTTTCAAAATGGTGAGATACTTTGGATTTGAAGACCTAATGGAGGTAATTCCTCATCGGTTTTCTAGCCTTCCCTATAAAGAAAATTATCGAGTTTGTCTTTTTGCTCTTCGGCGGAGTGAAAAGGGACCCTTTCCAATTTCTGAAACTCAACGTGCGCTAAACAACAGTTAATAGTGATTATTAATTGAAAATAAGATAATATATGGGATATGGGTAAAATAGAAAAGGAGATGGTAAAAGGATCACAGGAAATGAAAGAAAGAAAAAGTAGTAGCGAAGTTTTTATCACAGGCATTAGGCCAACTGGTGAAGATTTGCATGTAGGTAATTATCTAGGCGCAGTGAGAGATCTCGTTGAGCTTCAAAGAGGAGATCGGCCACTTCTTGTTTTTGTAGCTGATTTACACGCAATGACAACTCATGAACCTAAGGAAGTTTATGAAAATACACAAAACGTTCTAATTAACTATTTAGCTGCTGGGGTTGATCCAGAATTGTGCCATTTTTATATTCAATCTAGTTTTAGAGATCAAATTTTAGAGCTGGAAATGCAGCTTTCCCGATTTTTTTCTGTGGCTGAGGCAATGAGGGTTCCCACCCTTAAAGATAAAGTTGATGACCCCCAAAAAGCAAGTTTATTTTTGCTCCGCTATCCGACTTTAATGGCAGCTGATATTCTAGGAATGAGGGCGGGAAAAGTACCTGTCGGGGAAGATCAAGTTGCTCATGTAGAAGTTTCTAGACTATTGGCCAGAAGATTTAATAAGAAATACGGAAATGTTTTTCCCTTACCAGAGGTTTTTACAACAGAACCACTTAGGTTGCCCTCCTTGGATGGTCGAGGGAAAATGAGCAAATCAAACCCCAAAGGAGCGGTTTCTTTAAACGATTCAGAAGCTGACGTTAGAAAAAAAATAAAAAGAGCAATTACTGAAGTGCTCGAGGAAAAACCAGAGCAAATAAACCCCCAAGTAGCAGGCCTTTTTACCATGGGGAGAGAATTGAGACCAAACTCCGAAGAAATGGAGGCATTATTGCAAATGGAAGATTCATATTGGCAAGGTCACTTGCAATTTTCACAGTTAAAAACAATTGTTGCGGAAATTACTGCTAGGTTTGTTGGCGAATTCCAACTAGAGAAAAGAAGATGGGAAGAAAAACCCGAGTTAGTTGAAAAAATACTAGAAAAAGGGACGGAAATGGCTAAGCAGAGAATTAGTGAAACAATAGAGCTGGTTCATGAAGCAATTGGAACCAGTTTGAGATTAAGTTCCTGACCCTATAAGTTTCATCTTGAATGAATGAACCCCCCCCGTGTTGTTTTTAATTTTAGAAACGGTTATTTAAAGATTCCCCAGCAAGCTTACTTTTTAATTATAAATAAAAAAGGAATAATTTTTGATATGGATGGCACATTAATCGATATGGAAAAAGCTAATTACAAGATGTATAAAAAAACAATAAGAAAAATCTACTGTCTTAATATTTCTTTGCTTGATTGGAAGAAAATGTTTAAAGGCCGAAGACCGCAAGATTCAGTTGTGGACTTTTTGAAAAGTAAGGGGATCAAAGAGGGGTTTAATTTTAAAAAATTTAAGCAAGTTGCAAACCCGATAAAAAGGAACATCGTTTTTTCCGAACTAAACAATCATGCCAAAATCCTTGCTGGGGCTAGTGAATTTTTGAAACATCTGGCAAAAGATAAAAAAAAGAAACTGGCTCTAGTCACCTCAACCGCAGCTGTTTTTGTCAAACCAATTTTAATTCAATTTAAAATCAGTGAATACTTTGATCTAATCCTGACTGGAGAATCGGTGAGTAAAGGTAAGCCTGATGCTGAAGTTTATCTTAAAGCACTTCAGGCCTTAGATCTTCCTAATTCGGATTGTTTAGTTTTTGAAGATTCGGAATCAGGTATCAAGGCAGCCTTAACAGCTGGGATTGACTGCATTAAGGTTATTGCTTAGCGTTATCAATTCGTTCTTGCTATCTTTTAAAGATATTAACTAATTTTTTATAAACCCAAAGTGAATGTTTATTTTGATATTGACGGAGTTATTTTAATTAATGATTTGTAACCAACTAGACATGCCAAGAGTTTATTAACTTTTTAAATGATTTCGTTTCTTAACCTGATAGAACACGATAGTCTTTTTTCTGCGTGGTTTTAATACTTGTCCTTTTGGCAAAACAAGACAAAAAACTAATTATATTCTATACTTAATTTGTGTGAGGTTAATAAAATCCAACTTCTGTAATGAAGAAGAGCTTGTTGATGTTATTTTTCATTTCGGTTAATTAATCTTTTTCACTAAAATTATCATAGCATTAAAAATGCGATTTGCGACTTTATTATTTTAAAAAGCTCTTTATTGTTCTTGTTTCTGAATTATCGGGAAAGAAGTAAGGGTTTCCTGCTCTCCCAGGTTTGAAACAAAATTTACATTAAGGCCAGAGTCATCTTTATTAAACTGTACAAAACTTTCTTTTAGTAACTAACCGGAGCCTGAAGTTCAAAAAATCTTGCGGTATTTTTTTTGCCTTACAATAATTGACTCACAGACCAAAAAAATAAATCAATTAGTTGAGAAAGGGGGAACAATTGTTTATTAAGAAGGCTAGAAAAAAAGGAATCGTTCAACCAAAATTTCGAGTCCAGAACCAGCATTTAACTTGCCCAATGTTGAGCATACCAGTCTGGGCTCTTTTCGTCTTTATAGTCGGACGATCTGCCTAGGGTTATACCTGAAAAATAGTTATCGGTCTGAACAGTTTCAATCCCTATAACTCAATCTAATTTTAGCAGAAATGAGACAAATGAGGCAGTATAAAAAGGGGATGTTCGGAAATGATGACATGCTTCGATGTGGTCATTATTTTTTAGTTACTATTTTTTCGATAAAGATAAAACTAGAGCCGTTTTTTTTGTTTTAGAAATCGGCTTCACAGTTGATTATTGATAATTTATCAAAATCGTGGTAAAGTTTAATTGCCGTGAGCCACTTTAAGAAAGAATACGAAACATTAATTGATCCAGATGTGCCATTTGTCCCTAGGGCCGTTGACCATAAAGACGATGTAATGTCAGAGATTAGTGTCTTATTGAGTGGTTTGAATATTGACCAGCTAAAAGAATTGTCTTCATCGATTCAACAACGAATTAATACGGCCAGTAAGCAAGAAAATGGCAGTCAGACAACCTAAGTTGTGGAAAAACTAAGGTAGAAAGAGAATCTTAAAGAAATAATTTAAATAATTAAAGATTTTCAACTCTAACAACATCCACTCCTACTCTTAAAGCCACCTCGACTCCACTTCGGGAATCTTCAAATACTAAGCAAACATCTAATTTTAATTTCAAGGCTTTCAGAGTCTTTAGATAAATTTCAGGGTTGGGTTTACCTTTAGGAATGTTTTCTCCGGTGAGAACGACGTAGAAACAATCATTGATATCAAGGTGTTTAAGAATTTGTCTAACAAGGCGATTAATTGTTGAAGTTGTTAAGGCTAGTTTTATATTCCCCTATTTCTTTAGTTTCTTTAAAAATTGGCGGTATCAGGAATTAAAAATGTCACCTCATCTAGACGCTTAAAAATTAAATTGTCCTTTATTGGACCTGCCAAGTGTTTGAATCTTTCAAAATCAAAGATAATTTGCTTTTCCCTTTGCCTCCAAGGATTCTCCTTTCCGAAGCTGTGAAATTTTTTTTGAAAAGAGTTTATTCCTAATTACTAAAAATACTTTAAAGTATTTTTAGTAAAAAACTCTCCCCTTCTTTGATCAAACTCATGTCCACAATCTTTACACTTTAGTGGTTTTTCAGGCGGCCGAGAAGGCATCCCCATTTCATTGCCCGATCCAACATCTCTTTTTTTAATTTCAATATTAGTTTTGCCACACTTTGGACATTTCATGATTCTCCCTTTCCACTGACTAAACCAATCTTTACTTTTTCAAGCTAAATTTTAGCAAAAAAATCACCAAACTACCAGCCAGGAAGCATAAAAAACGCCTAGCAGAAGTCGGATTCGAACGGGGTATTTTTGAGGGTAAAAAGCGGTTCGAATTCTCGGTTTTGAAAGTGGGGTTTTAGCAAGGTAAATAGGGATATTTTAGGCATCTCGGTCACTTGGGGTGCCCGTTCTGGTTGAGCAGGTCGGTCTAGAACCTTTGTGTCCTTATAGCTGATTGTCTCATATCAAGGCTAAATGAGACAAATGAGACACTATAAAAAGGAGATTAAGGCAAAATACCTATTGCATATTTGTATAAGTAAGTATAAGATAGTAGAAGTATGGATAATCTAATAGATATTAACGAAGCAGCTAAATTAATCAAGGTAAACCCAGAAACTTTAAGACGTTGGGACAGAGAGGGAAAGTTGGTGGCAATTAAAGTTAATGATCGTGGTGACAGACGTTACAGAAAAAACGATATCTTAGAATTCGTAAAGATAAACCCCAAACTGGTTCAATATAGTCAGGTGATAAAACACGGGGACTACTCAATCGCTTGGTATAGTGATGGTTATATAAGTATGGCCGGTAATTTTGGAGTTATAGCAAAAATTACCGCTGAGAATGAAAATTCTTGGGTTGGTTTTGCCTTTGCTGTTTCCGGATTAAGTTTGTTTGCCAGAACAGGACTTAAAGACAATCTAGACAATTTACCTATAGATAAAATCAAAGATTACATTGATACAAAAGTAATTTCTGACGGAGATACCTTCACATTCGAATTTATTAATGGCGACTTTCATGAGGTTCAAAATCCTGAATGGTGGGATGGAAAATACGGAAAGACTTTAGTACCAGGTTTAAGAATTGAGTCCCATGCAACTCACCCCGTATCCATAAAAAATTTAGCCTGGCGAGTTATTTCGCAATTTAAATCCAAAGAGGGTGGAATATGGGTAATCAACACTTTTGGACCAAGTCATAAATTTCATGAATATTACACTTGGGTTGACTCCAATGAGCTTCAGAAAAAAGGTTTAGCTAATACTGCCAAGAGTGCTGAGATCGTAGCTATAAACTTTGGCATAAAACGATTTAATGAAACAAAAGATAAAAATGACAATAGGGATATAATAAGGATAAACGAAAACAATTCAGCATTTTATGGTGGAAAGTGGGTAAAAGACAGTCTTCTTCCCGATGATTTGATGAGTTAAGCTACTGAAATAAATTTTTTATATCCGCGCTTCCAATAAACCGAAATCTTTTAAAATTGTTTTTGAACTCCTTTTTTGCAAGCCAAACAATAAAGTTGTAAACATACCAAATTATCCCGTTCCATTCTCCGTGCGAATCCACCTTATGAAGATAGTTGTTCCTTATTTTTTGTATTAATGTAACACATGTTTCTGGCTTAATTCTCTTATATCCTAAATAGGAATATTGATAATCTATATCGTGTGTGTTGAATTCATAAACCTTCGTATTCTTGTAGTAATCTGCTGGATTTGATTTTTTAAACAATAAAGCTGATTTTTCATAAGAGATAGTCTTGTTGACATATTTAATTTCTGAATTTTTATCAGCATTTTTGATGTAGTCTACTTCAAAAATTGAATAGCCACGTTTAGAAACAATTAACTTTAATAAGTATTCCATCGTTATTCCAAGAATAGCCATTGTTTGCAAGTGTTTCGCTCTGCCCTTGTAAAAGGGTTGGGTATTATTAGGATCGAAAGGAAGTATCTTTTTATGAGAGTTGCTAATCAACCTTCTTGCTAGATTCAAGTTCTCTTTTATTAACTGAATTGAAGTCAATTGCGGGTCTATTATGTATTTTGTCATTTATCTATTCTCGGATTTACAAACTTTACTTTCATTCTTGATTTCCTTTTATATTTTTTGAGAAATTCCTGATTTTCTTTGACAAGATAAACTGTGCAATAAATAGATCCGTCTTCTTTTTTGAGGTCTCTACCATTCAAAATACCTTGTCGTGCTAATTTTCCTCTTGTCGCCGGGTGTATCCCAAAATCAGATTGCAATTGCCATTCCTTAATCCAAACTTTATTGTCACTATCGTAATCTAAAGATGGAATTACATTCTTTTTGATGTTATTCCAACAATCCTTACACCTTAAACCTTTAGGATTCCACCAAATTTCATTACCAAGATAGTTCTCTCTACAAATAGCACAGGTGTAGGGACCTTCAGTTGGTTCGAGGTAAAATCCTTTGACTTTTTCTTTCTTAAGCCTTAATTTTCTGCGGTGTTCTATTACAGCTTGATCGTAAATAATTTCAAAGAAGCCAAGCAATCTTTGGCTTTGATCTCTCGCTTCTGCATCTGTTAAATCCTGTCCATATTCTTTTTTAAATATTTCTTTGTATTCTTGAACAAGTTTATCGGACAACATAGTTTATGCCTTAAAGATTCTATTTAACTGTGTGAGTCGCCTTGCGACATTTGGCATATCGATCTGTATTTCCGATGTACCTTCTTCTTTATTAAGATGTCTGAGATACAATGAACAAGAAAAGACCCAACAGTAATCATAATCAAAGTATTTCTTAGGTAGATTAAATTTAAAGAAAAATTCTTTTTCCTCTTTGGGTTTAGCAACATTCCATAAAATCAACAAGGGTTCCTTTCTATATGAATCTGGGAGTTCTAATTTCTTATCGTTAACTACTCGTTTGTCATTTAACATTTCGACTAATACTTTATTGATCCCATTACCTTCATTCGACTGAAAGTCAGGTAGATGATGTAGCCAATTATGTTCAGCTAAATCGTCCAGCGTTTTTCCGTCGACATCTAAGGGAACATTTACACCACCTATTGCTCTTGAACACCAATTCTTAATTTCGGTTTGATAGAAGATGTTGCTAGTTCCTCTTATTTCCATAATCCACCTATCCAAGCGTCTGCCTATTTTCTTCATTTGAACAGGAATATGTTGATTGGAATCTACAATAATTACCTTTGATCCACGTTCTGTTTCACAATAGTGTTTAAAAATAGAAGCACATAAATCTTCACCAACAACAGAAATAGTTGCGGTAGTGTCCCCATAGTCGGTATTTTTCTTTATATCAAAATATTCAATTAAGTCTTTTATATTTATCTTCATAAAATAATTCTCTTAAACTATTAATATTAACTTTTATTCTCTTTGCGTTTTTTCGATAAATAGTCATTCAAATATATCCTGTTGAGATCAGACACATATTCCTGAAGTTCGTTCTGGTCAATTTTCCAAACCTTATTCCATATTTTTTTTGTCAACATAAGATGATTTTCTACCGAAAGTTCGGAAATGCTTTCTAATACACCAAATTCGTTTTTGTTGATTTTATTAACAATCTCTCTTTCAAACCAGTTTGTTTCATAAACGTCTTCTGGAATAACTCTATTTACATTTTTCAGCAACTTTTCTGGATTAAAGTGAAAATTATTTTCAAATAACGAAAATAAAGTACTTTCAAATAATTTATATTTACTTTTATTATTACTAATCTCTGATTTAAATAGTTTTAAGTACCACCATAAAAACTTAATCAAGAGAATATTAGCTACAGGACTGACTTTTTCGTAACTAATAATTTCATTGGGGTAAAGAACACCCATATACTCTCTAATAAGATTCTTGTCTATTTCTGGTAAGAGTGTACTTAAATATAAAGCCTTAGCTCTGAAAACTATCTCTGTCACGGATATGTCTTGTTTTTTAGTCATATTTTTCTCATAAAACCAACTCCATTATTTATCAATTACTTCAATCTTCGGTGGTGGTAATTTAAAGGGTTCACTTTTTTCGATAATAAACTCACTGTCTGATTCACCCAGGAGAATACACATAATCTTAGAATATTTCTTTTCCTTATAGAGATAATAAGCCCTATAATCATCGCTCATAATAAAATAGTCTTTTGAAGGATATGCATAAATTGGCGAAGGGCTACCCTGTTTTTCCTTTTCTTCAAAGTTTTTTCGAAATTCCCCAGATATATCAGGCCGATAATCAGAAAATGGTTTAATTCCTTCTGTTTTGATTAATACGACTCTTACTAACAACTCTCCCTTGTATGCCTTTTTTAGAAGTTCAATCAACTTCTTGTCTTTGGGCTCATTTTTCCCACCAAATTGAACTTTAATTTTTGAAATATCTATTTTCATATTCATATAATAATTATTAATATTTTCTTGGAAAATATTCCTTACCCAGCTGCCATAAATACTGGTCAATCTGTTTTAAATTAAACTCTTCAAGTTCGTAATATTCTCTAAATTTCAACAGGATTTCTCTAAATATTTTATAGGCCCGCAAGTCTTTTCTTGAAAACTCAGCAAAACTATCCTTTTTTTTGAAATACATAAGTATTTTTTCTACGTATGAATCATAGATTGGATACGTGGTCGGTTTGTGGTGACTACAATACTTAGTAGCAAATGAGTAAAAATTGATGCTTTTATCTCTATTCATTCGAACTAAACTGATTCTATTTACAATATCTAAGTTATCTTTTGCTAGGTGATCATCTATTTTCAACGACACAATATGTTTTGCAACCGTAAATGGCGAAAATATATTTGTACTATAAAAATCATTTAGTGCGCATACTTTAATTAACACATCATCAAGGTCTGTATTAAATGGATATGTCTTTAAAAACAACTTATTTAAACTACTCTCTTGTAAAGTGTAGTTTTCTAAGGAATTCCAAAGCTTCAGGTATTTTGAAACCTCATTTGATGAAGGTTTTGTGATATCTATATTGTTTTGCATTTCTATTTATTCATAAAACCAATCTTGTCTAGGATTACAAACTTTAATACCAGTACGGTGTTTGGTTGGTCCAGTAATTATTCGGGTATTCTGTATGTAATAATTGAAACGCTTGTTTGGCTATATTCGATGTTTCACTATCCTGACAAGCGGCATAGTGGCCTACATCGACAACTTGGTGTAATAATTCGGGGTCAGAGTAGGAAGGATTCTGAATTATATAATCAACGATTGTCTTCAGCAGATAATTGACGGAGTTTTTATCGGCAACTTTTTTATCTATTTCCGTTTCGGTAAAGTCATCCGGTTTATATTCATCCTTCGTACAGGCAATGCTCGATACCCAATTACGACGATAGCTATTGATACTTTTTAAATAACTGATAGGGGCATTCGCAAGTTCGTCCAGATTGTCTCCGATTTGAGGAAAAACACGTGGATAATCAACCAGTATTTTGGCAGCCATGAATTTTTTAGCTGCATCGCTGTTGGCGGACAGGTACTGATTAAAATTTGCAGATAAGATTGGATCCGTTTTGGTAATATCTATTGCTAATAAATCAGCAGATTCCAAATCTTCCAAGACAAATGATCGATTAAAGGCGGTTAGCTTGAGATATCTCTTCAGAGAATCTTGCATTGAGGCGCTGTTTTCTATAACAAATTTGGACAAATCCGCAGGATTAAGTGAGCTTAAATATAATTTTGTTTTATTAGAAAGAAGAAGATCTTTTTTGGAGTTGTCGTATTTCCGATATGCATATGAATAGTAGGGAATTGTTGAAATACTATCCCACCATTTATCATAGACAGCAACGGAGTATCTTGTTGAGAACTTAAAAGCGTCTTTTGGATCTGACGATAAATTTTCTCTGATATCTGAAAATAAATTAAAGGCAGACAATTGATTGTATGAATAAGTTTCTTTAATATATTTCTCGGCAATGGTTTTTGCTTCTTCATTTTTCTGCGCTTTAACCAGTTGCTCAAGGGAATAATATTGAGCCGTAAGGTAAAATGGAGATTCAGGCTTAATTTTACCAATCTCTTCTTTAATAAAGGCAAGGTCTTTTTGTCCTTCATCTGACTGCCTTAGAGCCAGAATTAACCAAAGCGGATTATTATTGTTTTTATAATTTTCCAGCGAATATTGAATAGTTTCCGATGAAGGTTTTTCCCACTCCATCAGAAAGCGTAGGAACGGAGACTGTGAGGCGGAGATTTCCCCGCTGAATTCTTTATGTTGAACTTCTTCTTTTTGATTAATTAGGACTCGTTGAAAATACTTATACCAAAGGTGGTTAAAATCATCCAATTGCCTGACAAATTCCTTGTCATCACTGGGATTTAAAAGTACCTTTTCTGCCTCAATAAGCCTTCTTACCGGATCGGTTCTAAAAAGAACAAAGTCAAGATATTTTTGGGCTTCATTCTTGACCGACGCATAATCCGAATTGGAAACTAATTCTTCATAATATTTCTGTGTTTGTTTAAGATTTTTAATACGATTATCTTCAGCTGTGGTTTTTTCAGCTTTCAAATCAAGTTCATAATTATTATCATCTGCCCCTATATATGTCCAACCTAAACTTAATGCTGCCAATTGACGGTGGGGGTGACTTTTATTGTTGATAATTTTTCTAAATAACTTTGACGCCAATGAAAAATCATTTGAATAATAAGCACTTGCTGCCTGTTGATATTCTTGGTCATACTCCAATACTTTTGTAGCAGGAATACTATCTAGCGGAACAGGTTTTTTGTTAATGTTTCTAAAAAATACAATTATTGACTGCCAAAAGCTTTGAGTTTTGGAAATTTTGTCATTGGAAACTGCCTTTCCACCGATACAGTTTTGAAATACTTTATCCTGACTTTTAACCCAGCTCGATAACTCTGTTTCGGAAAATTTTGTCTTTCGGTATTCATAATCTTCAACCGCTTTGTCAAAAATTTGATCAGGACATAAGTTTAAATCATTTCTAAACAGCTTTTCCTTTTCGGTGTCGTTAATATTATCAAAGTACATGTTTCTAATTTTCAACCATCGATCCATCGGTTTTTCGGTACCTTCTTCATCTTTATCGCTATTGGTATTGTCAACCCTATACAATGGCGTAGAGGAGTAACCAAGGCGTTTGTAATATCTAAACAACATGTCTTTGATCTCTTTTGATAATTCTTTACCTTCAGCCGCAAAATATACGGGCAAGAGGTATTCTGATCCCCAACCAGGAGTGATAACTTCATATTTTTGATTTAGGATTGGATATGTGTCCGATGTTTCAGAATCAACGCCTTCAACTAAAGGATAATAGTCGCCTAAAATATCTTTTGATTCATAAACATCAGAAGGAAAACCAGGGGCGCAAGCAAATATCCTTTCACTAAATAAAATAAAGGCTGCAACTGTCAGGAAAATAGTTACAATAAATTTATTTTTCATCTAAAACCTTTCCAATCTCTGACCTGATTATATCCCAATTCGATTTATTCCAGTATTGATTATTAAATATATAAATATTTTTACCTTTTAAATATGATTTTCCAGGTAATAACTCATCGGTTGATACGCCAATTGATTTTTGGCAAATAGGATCGAGTTTTAACTTGCCATCTTTAATTTTTTGCCAGTAAAGGCTAGAATCTGTCCCTAGCCGGAAAAACATGGGTACTATTTCATCAATGGGCAAATCATCAAACCATGAATCGTTACCTGTACACCACGAAACCAACGAAGTTAATGATAGTTCGATTTCCGTAGGTAGTTTTTTCCTAACTGCTGTTATTAGTTTTTTATAGAATTCAATTTGTGATTGACCAGCATCAAAATCGATTTGACAGCTAATATTCTTAAGGTTATCTGTACACGACTTAACAATAAAGTTCGTAATTTCTTCAATATCCGAATCGATAAAAGTCGCTTCTCTAGTTTTATCCTCAATTCTGACTGTAGCTATTGTTGTGCTTCCGTCAGGAATTCTTAATGGCTGTTGGCGGAAATAAAATGATAGGTCGTTGTCTGTTTTGGTGGCTGTTCCAGCCAGGTAAGCATATGCTACTGGTTCATCTTTCATGAAATATAAATTTTCCGGTCTTTCCCAAACCCAAAGAACTAAATTGGGAGGGGTATTTGTCGTGTGAAAAATTGTATTTCGCCAAAGAAAAAAAAAGACTATTAATACTAAGATTATTAACCCAATAATATATTTAATGATTTTTTTCATTAGCATTCATAAGTTTTCTATACATACAAAATTCACAGTCTGGGTTGGGGTTGGGGATTTTGTCTGCCTCCAAACATTTTTTCATTTCATAGATAGTAGGTTCGACCCAAGAATCATCTCCTTTGTGAGTAATTATTTCGAGCGCAAATTCAATTTTGGCATCGAAAATTCTATTGCCTTTTAGCCCGTTGGCATAAACGAAATAGGCAATATTGTCGACATCAAAACCATTTTGTCTGAATATCCATTGATACCATTCAACTTGTTTTTTATATCCTTGTTTATACTCGTCATCCAAACTTATTTCACTTGTAGTGCTGGTAGATTTATAGTCAACAATATGAAGTTTCTTAGTTTTGTTGTTAACCCATACGTCGTCAATAATCCCACAGATCTCAAGATTAGTTGATTTATGGAAAGTTAAGGCTCCTACGTATTTATAATGATCGTCTCTCCATTCCGACAAATCTGCGTGAGAAAAAGGAATTGCATCAATTCCATACTTTTCCATCAAGGCATGTGGTTTTCCGTCCTTGCGAAGTAAATCAAACTCATTCTTAAGAAGATGGTCAACAGCACTATTTAAAGGCCACCCAGGAAGGCCAGGACGATCCAAACCCATTTTTCGGTCAAGATAGAAGCATCTGGGACATTCCAGAAACCTTTCCATTCGGAAACGGGAAATCCTAAAAGATTCTTTTGAACCAGATTCGTATCTGTATTTTTCGCCTCTTTGTTTATATTTATTCATTTTTTTATTTCTTTTAACCATTGTTGCTTAGAATCATAATATTTTGGGTTTCGTTTAATCAGTAGTGTAAATATATCTTTGATCGTATCCTGATATTTTGGCTCTTTTATTTCAACCATTTTTGTTACGGCATCATTTAGATCGTTAGCAATTAAAACCTTCTCCGGGTAATCTGCAAGCTTTTTAAGCCATTTTAGAAATTCTTTCTCATCTTTATTATCTAAGATTGCAGTTAAGACTTTTCCGTTGTAGAAAAATGGCCACCAATACATTTCCTGTAGCTTGTCTTCAGACCAATTCTTTTCGAAATATTCTGACTCTACTTCAATACATTTTTTCCAGAGCTTATAGCAATCCTCAAAGTAATCACTCATGTATTCTTCCACAAACCTGTAAATATCATTAAAGACTTCATGTTCATACTTATCCGCTAGTTCAGTTAGATACTTTGTAGAAAGCTTAACGGCTTTCGAAACAGTAATTGATCGTTTTTCTTCTGGTGTTTTTTCTATTTCATCTGGAAGCCGTTCTAGTTGCCAAGCAAGTTGTGCTCTAACGGCTGGCTTTCCTTTTTTGAGTTGGTCCTCAAACAAAGTAAATTTGTCGGCATCAAACTTCCCCGGTTTTTTCCATGCCTTAGGCCAATTTTTGAAAGAACTTTTTCTAAATAAAGCATAAAACACTAATAGAGGTGTTACCTCTGTGGATACTTCATCAAATTTGGAATTCAGAAACACCTTTAAAGTTTTATTCACTTGATTTGTCCCTAATGTTCTTATATAGGTAAACACTCTGGCTAAACCTTTCATTACCGCTTTCAGTTTCTGATTCTCTTTATTAAAAATCATGTCAAGTACAATCCGTTCAATCTCCTCGGCTGCCTTTTGGGAAATAAATCGTTCAGATTTCCCTTCAAGGTGTGTGTGACGATTTCTAATGACTTGTTCCAAGGGAATACAGCTCTCAAGTCTAACGTAATAATTATCATCAAAGGCTAGAATTCGCATTAGAGAAGTCTTGTTATATTTTTTATCAAGCACTAAGTCCTCAATAAATTTTCTGGTCCAGTGGGAAATTTTCGGATCGCGTGGTACAGCCAGATTTTGAATAACATGACAGCACCAACCTCGAACTGTTCTTATTGCTAATTGATCTTCTCCTTCGATTATCCTCTTATGTTCGTCGAAATCTCCTTTGGGATCGTCTTTATAATCATATTTTCCTTTTGGAGGGTCACCATCAAGAACAAATATCTTTAGTAACCACAGGGCGGCTTCAAGGTATTCCTCATCAGGAATCTTAGCCAGTTTCTCGGCAAATTGAACAAGTGATTCTCTAGAGTAACGGTGATTAAACTTCTTCTCGATTGGTTTAATATCCTTCAACTTATCAATGTCGGTATCTTTTCCGAGCAATTCAGTTAGTTTTGGCTTTAAGAATTTACTATAGATTAGGAGTAACTTATCAGGGGGGTTGTCTGAAACGTTATAAATCCCACCACAAAGTGCTATTTGCTGGTTAATTGATAAATCTTTGTAGGAATAAATTGATTCCAATAGTTTCAGCCCCTCTTTATCATCTGTTTCCATCACCTTTGCTATTGCTTTAGACACGTCGTAAGTGTCAAAGGTGTCAGTTTTTTTAATAAATTCGGGATTATCCAGATGTTTTTGTAGGATGTCTACTCCTTTTTGAAAAGTTTCCTTGTTGTTTAGAAGTTTGAAAACGTTATCAATCATATCGAACGAACCTATACCATGTCGCTTATTGTATTCTGGATTTTGGGCCCAGCTTTCAATAACCTCTACTGCTTCCTTTTGGAGAGTTTTGTCTTTAGAATTTTCAGCAATTCCAGATGTGATTTGTTCCACAAAAACATTTGTTGGAAGATTATCAAATTCTTCTAGGCTTACCTTAATCAATTGCCACTTTTGTTTATCTGAAAATTTATCGTTATTTACAGCTTGAAAAATTAAGTCGTTCTTCCAAGGAATACCTCTTCGCATCCGGATAAAATAAGATAAAATCTCAAAAGCTATTTTACTATTCTTACCAGTTCTATATTTATCGACAAGTATGGATATTGACGCTCTATTTAAAAAGTCTGGCTTAGTTGCACTAACCTTCTTCGTGTCACGCGTTATGCACTCCGACTCGATAAACTTCCAGGCATCCTGTTTATTCCCCCTAGTCTCATAAAGAGATCTCAAAGCGGGAGCAATTATTTGAGTTACAAAATGACGATCAGATATAGAAAATTCACTTCCTGATTGTGAGATACCACCACCCATGTGTTCCCAGCCCTTAAATTCCAAACCCTTACCAAAACTCTTGTAGAATTTATTGAACTGTTCAGTGCATTTCTTGGTGAACCAGGGAATTAATTTTTTAGGGTCACTTGCGACGTGTTTTCCTACTACCTTGAAAATACTGGGTGGGGTATAGTGCCAAAACTTTCCATCGTCAGATACTAGGTTGAAATTATCAAGAATATAGTTAATGACATTTGTCTTAAGTGTGTTATTTTTAGTTTTGTCGTACAACTTTTCTAAAAGCTCTGCCGTTTTTTCTCTCTCCCAACTTTCATCTCTTCTTCGTTGCACATAAAGAAATCTATCAATAGAATGCTCAAAAACTTTTTTAATTACCTCGAAAATTGTTTCCTCTAACGCCGGATTTAGATCTAAAATATCACCACATAATTTAACAATGTCGTACTTAATAAACTCCTCACGGAAGTAATTAGTGGTATCTCCAAGTGTTTCTAGTATAAATTTCAATGCGTACTCTTGGTTCTTTTTAGATTTGATACTGTTACCAAATATTTTGAAAAGCTCTATCGAAAAAGCGCTTTGATAGGTTGCCTTCCATAGATTTTCCCAATCTGACAGGACCAAACTCTGTTCATTCTCTAACTTTGTTAGTGTATAGTGATGAATAGAAGGGTTAGTAGAAAGCTTTGTAAGTTCGTTGTTAACATTTAGCTTATTACTTTTTGTCTTGATTGATTCAATTGTCTCTCTTACTTCTTTTTCATTCGTCTTCTTAATCTTTTCATAATCATAACCATCATCCTCTAAAATTCTTATCTTCTCCTTTTCTAAAAGATCTAAGAACTCTTTTCTCGTCAACACTTCTCCTTCTTGGGAGCCTCTATATACCTTATCTTCCACTAGACTCTTAGTAAGTTGATGAAGCTTATGCTCAGGAATCCAGAAGGGTTCTGGATAATTAAAAACCTTAGCCATTAATACTTCGACCGCTTTGCGATTTATGTCTTGTCTAACCTCCCAAAATCTCAATTGGGGTAAGAGTTTTAGATGTTTTTCTTCAAATTTGTGTTTTTTACCTGTAAGATTCTTTTTTACTTCGTCAGAAAAATACTTAAAATTTTCTATCAACCCTTTCGCTTTTTTGTCTACCTTCTCGCACACAATCAATAACTCATCCTTGTCCGAAATTTGTCCATGTTTAATTACTTTATCGAGAATTTTTCTAATTTGAGATAAATTAATATTGCTTGCCTTTGATTCACAAATTACTTTTCTGCCATCGTCGAAAACCAAGTGGAAGTCTTCCAAATTTTCACCCTCAAACCCTATATACTCGAAATCTCTTCTTGTAACATATTGAAGGAACAATGAAATTGCTGCCCAATTCTGAGCATTAATACCTTTTTGAGTTAGCCTGCCTCCTACTTTATTCATGTTTTTTTAAGTATTTACCAAATCTATCTTTAAATATCAGTAATTTTTCAGAAATTCCTTTGTGTATTTCCTCCAACTCTTTGTTATTTACGCTGAACGAATCAGGCAAGCCCGTGCTAATAGCAGCCTCAGATTTTTTCCTTTTTGCCTTCTCAATATTGTCGCTTATTTCCTTATATAGAGATAGAAGTTGTTGTTGCTCTTTTGAAAGTTTGTCACCCTTTGTATCTATTGGGTAAGTTATATAACGTTTAATTCCAGTCCACAACCTGATGATATAAGCGTCAACCATATCGACGCTGTAACCACTTTCCTTGAATAACCTTATTGTTTCGTCTATGTATATCAGATCTTCTGGAATGAAATCGTTTTTTTGAAAAAACCTTTCTCTTAACTCACCCAAACTCTTTATTGGCTCGGACTTTCCCTTTCTTCGAATATATACTGCGCCGTCACTTATATGTGGCCGTTTCCAGAAAGGTTTAGTCTTTTCAATTTTTACAACATATATAAATCTGGGGGATTTATTTTTTGAAAAACTAAATTTCTTAACGGGGTTCCAATCAATTTCTGGGTTTATACAATTCGGAGCTAGGATATCCGATATTCTTAAATTAATGTCGATTTTTTCAACTCCTACTATCTCCCTACTTTTATCCTTAACACCAAAAATTATGAAGCCTCCTTCATAATTTGCGAAACTAGCAAAATCTTTTCTACATTCTTTTTGATTAGTATAAAAGATTTCTTTTAAGTCAAAATATTCATTCTCTTCAGAATTGGGGTGAGAGTTAGACAACCATGTTTTGAAATCTTTTAAACTCCATTTTTGTTTTTCTATATTTCTGATATCTAGACTACTCATTTTGCATTCTTCTCTACAATTTCAATCTCATCTGGAGAAAGATCGTAAAGTTTGTAAACCATTTGATCAATTTCAGTCATTTTTGTATCACTTGGTGATCTGTTAATTTTATAAGCCAATTTCGCCAACTGTTCGTCTACATCGACCGCCATGGGGATGTTTTCAAGTATCTCTTTACTAATATTTAGGTAGCCCCCACTCATCTTTAAGGACTTGAAATATTTATTAATGAAAAAGTTTATAAGTTGAGAGTTAATAATTCCAAGAAGTGTTAATAACTTAGTTTCCTCACCCAATGCTATGCTTGTAGATTTACCTGCTAAATATTCACCATTATCGTAGTATGCCTCAATGGTATTGCTCATACCTGCAATAATAATTTTACTTGAGTTTGCTTGTTGAAGCCTTGTCTCGCTGATCTTTTCTATATCAATATTTTTTACCACGGGATACAAATATTTATCCTTTAAATATTGCATCCCTTGAATACCCCAAAGTAGCTGATATTTATCGATTGTTCCTGTATTGACCACCCTTTTAACTCCATCGGTGATTTGGGAGTCAATGATTACACTTTTTATCTGGTACGCTTCACTTACGGTTGCTGCGCCCAATATAGTAATATCGTGCTCTCGTAATTTGCTAAAACTAAGAAGTTTTATTAGTAAATCGTAAGTGATCTTTTTATAAAAAAATATGTCCCAAAAATGATGGTCTTTAATGCTAGAACTTTTTACTACGTTAGTGTCACCAATACGATCTAAAGTCTTCATTACTGTAAAGGTAGATTTACTATCATTTTTGGGAATTGAGTTTTGAACTAAAATTGTTATCGGATATACATCGGCTTCAACAAATACTGATAATCTAGAATAATCTCTAACCTCAATAACTATCTTGTTTGAAATATAGTTTCTAATAGCCAGGGCATATTTTGCTGCAATTAACTTATTTGGTACTATGTATGACAAATATCCCGAAATACTCAGCAACTTAAGTCCATTTTCAATAAAGGGTACAAATAAATCCCAATTTCCCTTGGTTGTTTCAAACAACTCTTTATATGTCTGGCGCATTTCAGAGTAATTTTTTGTCATTGATTCAGAATCAACATATGGGGGATTTGCAATCACAATATCAAATCCATCTTTCAAACCGAACATCCACTCTGGATCAAACCAGGAAGTCGACTTATGACTAAAAGGGTTCCAGTCTGTTAATTTATCAGTTAATTCCGCCTTTAAAGGGCCAGTATATCCGTGCTCTTTAATCAAATCTCTGTACATTGTCTTTTGCAACTCACTAAATTCATGCATCAACCTCAATCTATCCTCGTTAGTAGCTGCGAAATACTGATCTCTAAGGTCTTTTAGTTCTTCAATCTTCGTTCGATCATCAAATAATTCAGTTTGCTGTGCTTGATCTTCAGGCTTATCAAGCATTGGTAAACCGATAAGAGTATTCGCGGTAACAAACTTAAACTCTAAATTTGGTAAAGGCTCTATCCCCCTATTATCTTCCCCATCCTTCACATATTGGTCTACAACAAGAGTTAAAAAGCATCTTAATCTAGAAATTTCTGTTGCAATTGGTTGAATGTCAACTCCATATATACTCTCTCTTATAATCCCCAGTTTTCGAATATAATCAAAATTCTGAAACTCATGCTCCTTCTCAAGCTTCCTTTTTAATTCTGGAATTTTTATATTTGTCATCTGTTTTTTGAACCACATCTTTCCATCTGGATCAATTTGCTGAAGTATAAATACCATTTTCTGTAGTGCTCCAATCGGAAACGCACCAGAACCACAAGCTGGATCAAGCAACTTCACTATCTCAATCGCATCCGTTATTTTCTGTTTATCTGAAGCGTTTATTGGATAATCAGAGTCATCGGTCAGATCATAAGTAATAATCGCTCTTAATTTCTCTTCATCGATTCCGGTTTTTTGCTTCAAAAATAGCAAAAGACTCTCATCGACCATGTAATCCACAATTACTCTTGGGGTGTAATAACTTCCAGTGCTCTTTCTCGCAGATTCACCAGTCTCCGGATTAATTTCAGCCAACAGATTTTCAAAAATTCTACCCAACATCTCGGGATCAATAGATAATTCCTCATCGAAAGTAGTGTTTTCATCAATGGTAAAATTGTAGGTTTCAAGAACCTCAAAGAATTCTCTAAACCACTTATCAGGTATTACAAGAGTGTTGTGATACCGAGACTGATAATCTCCATTTAATCTCTTATAGTAATCATCATCGTGAGGAGCGAATAAACCACCATTCAGATAAGGAACTAATGAGAATAGCTTGTCTCCATAAGGCTCTCTTCGTTGACCTTTTCTTTTATTCAGAACTTCAAAAAATATTGGCTCAAGTATGGAATGATAATAATCTTTATGTTCGTCATTAATTGCCTCCAAAGATAAGAGCTCCTTTGGCATTAAGGAAACTCCATTTTTGCTCTTCTTTTCTCTCAAAAACCAGCAAAAAATCACTCGACCAATCAATCTAACCGCAAACTCCAAACTCACCTGACTAAGATCTTGAGTGGAGGGCATCTTCAGTAAAGATTTATAAGATACCTTACTTTTTCCTTTCCCGAGAGTCCCACCTACTAGCTTAGTAAACTTCTCCGAGATCTGTTGATAGAACTCTTTGTTTACTACCTCAATTGAAAATCTCGATTTCAAATCTTTTAAGTCCTTAACCTCGCCATTAGCAATTAGAAATTGATAAGGAGTGTTTACTTTCGCATCGGGTCCCAAGTAAAACGAATACCTCCTCGGGTTTGAATAATCTACAGTTACCCTACCTGCACTCGTGGATTTTGGAGTTGCGGTTAGTAGTGATAAACGCCATTCACCCTCTGATTCCGACTTATAGGCAATCAAGGCTCGATACGTACCACTGTCTTTCATCAACTTAAACCCATCAGTAGCCAGTGATACACGAGCATCATTAGATGAAGTGTGTATAAGTTCAAAAACTGCCAGATCTAAATCCTCAGATTCACCTAAATACTTAACCTCATTAGATACTTTTAGACCTGCTTTATTTGCAGGTCTTATGTCCTTGGAAAAATCTGGTAAAAAATCATCTAAGAATTCTAAGAAAGAATCTCTTGAATATGGTTTATTAAGATCTAAATTCATGTTCTAATATCCTCACTTAAAAGAATTGTTTCGTATTCACCCTCAAGCCTTGTCGCTCTCTCCATAACCGAAGCAATATGATGCTCTGGAACAATGTCTATTAGCTCTTCAAACGCTTTCTTGTGATTTACAACTAATAATTTTGCAATAGACTTCAAATCTCCTTCATTAATACCATCATATTTCTTGATGATCTGAGCTAAATCACGGCAATAGTCCTTTGCTTTAGGTAATTTGTCTTCTATGAGTTTGATTACTTTCAAAGCATCTGCTCTTCTTCCTCTAATCGAAGGCAAGGGGTGTTTTTCAAACAGGGCATCACGCACCAGTTTAAACACTTCGTCATATTGCTTGTCAGCAACCTTACCTTTTTCATTGCTGTCCGCCCTGAAGTGATGTAGTGCCATTTCAGCTGCCACTATCGCTACATCTTCGGATTCCTTCAGGCCGAATATAGAATGCTCGCCCTTCTTTCCAAACGCTACTAATGCTGAAGCTGGCTGTCCAATTCTAACCACTCTGCTTCTAGGCTTAACATTCAATGCTTTTCGCATCAATTCACTGTCCAGTTTTGCTCGATCATATGCCTCTCTATAGTCTGCATCCCAAGACTTATGTTCACTTTCCTGTTCGGCTTTGTCATATTCATCCTTAAAGAAACTTTCAAGTTTTTCATCACCCGTAAGAGTTTTGGTGTCACTGCCTACAACCGCATTAATCAAACGCATCTTTAAAGTAGAGATTTGCTTAATTTTAATTTCCGATTCACCCGTGTCTGTGGGAAAACAATTATAGATATACAATTTATCAAATACTTTTTTGTTAATACGATTAATACGACCCACCCTCTGAATAACTCTGGTAGGGTTGTATGGAATATCGTAATTTATGACTATACCTGCCCGATGAAGGTTGAAACCTTCACTCAGTGCATCGGTTGCAATAAGTACGTCATAGTCATCTTCCTGATCTTGCTCCGCCAGACCAGCGTCAAAGTTACTCCTGATTATTTTCTTCATCTTTTTGCTACCATCAGCAGAAGTGTATTTAAGAATCCGCTCTAATCCTCGATCTTGAAGCATTTCACTTAAATAATTCACTGTGTCTGCGTAAGTTGAGAAAATTACAATCTTTCGTTGTTTGTTTTCTGCAAGCAATGAATCTATTTGCTCGTGTAGCCGGTCAAGTTTAGGATCAATCTCCTTTATAGAACCAGCATTTTCTCCATACCAATCTTGATATATCTGTTCTAATAGCTCTTTGTCTTTTCGTACGTCACTAATAAAATCATCGCTTATCAGTGATGCGTCCACTGACAATAATCCCTTAGATTCTTTCAGCCTCTTTAGCTCCTCCTCTGCGGTTTGTTGTTGCACTTCTTCATCAACCTCATCACCAGATGATTCCAAGATTGAATCAGGGTCGGGTATTTGTCCTTTTTTCAGGATTGGTACTCTTCCAAGCTGATCCCACCAATCCTCTATCAGTTTTGTTGAAGCTATCATATTAACAAGGGTTGACCGAAACGCATCTTTCGAACTCTCAAACCGCATCACCAACAACCGCTTCATAAACTTGGCCAAGTTAACCTGTGCAATTTTCAAATCAGCTTCATCTATGTCCTCTCCGTACTTCTTCAAAAACGCCTCGCTGTCCTTAATATAAGAAGCGGGCTTATATCGAGCGCCTATAAAACCACCCTCTTTTTCGTCTCCAGTAATCTCAAATAGTGTTTTCAGATATAAATCCAACAATTCACCCAATTCGTAAGTTAAAAGCTCGGGACCTTCCACCTCTGCGAAGTCAATTTTTTGCCTCTCTAAATCCTCTCTGTACCTAGTAATAGTCCTTAGATCCAATCGAGACCGTCTAATAACGACATTCTCAATCAATCTTCTCAGCTCAACGGATATTTTATCTGCTTCATTATCTATGTATACTTGATCCACTTTTTCACTTCTTCGATCCTTATTTAGTTTTTTATAGCGGTCTATCAACTCTCTAAACCTAATACTTAGATTGTCGACAGACTTAATGTCAGATATTCCTGGGATCTGGAATAGCTTAATCAAAGCAAACACATCTTTTGGATCGTTGTTAAAGGGTGTCGCTGTAAGAAGCAGCATTTTGTTGTCAGGATGGCTATGACATATCTGGTGAAGTCTTCGATAGTCATTCGTGTCTTCGTTCCTATAACGATGAGCCTCGTCAACAATTATTAGAAGAGGTTCAGAATTATTCTTGTATTTGTTGTAAATGTCTTCTACGACACCAGAACTAAATACTCTGGCACCAGGTAAACGAAACTCTTGCTGATAATCTTCCCACTGCTCTTTCAAATGTGGTGGCGCAATTATCACAGAGTTTAACCCTGTATTATTTGCAGCAGCAGAAGCAATAACACTTTTTCCCAAACCTACAACATCTGCCAATATCACTCCATGATATTTTTCAAGCTTGTCCAACACAGATTTCACTGCATCGATTTGATACTCAAGATCTGTATATTTTCCTTTAGATATTTGACCTGGTGTTTTTATCTCATCTACCGACTCCTTGCCAAACAATTCATGTAGCACTCGAACATATATCTCATACGGACTTGGGGCCGAATATATCCACAATTCTTTTTTAAGCTTTTCCAGAAGATCATCTTTGTTCTCCAGTGTGGCAATATCAATATTTTCACTGTCTGACCAAAGAGTTTCAAACTTTTTAAGATAAGAGTTGTATCTCTCTTTGTCTCCATATCGTTCGTTCAATTCGCCCTGGTTGATCAATCCTTGAAATGTAAAATTGCTCGATCCCATAAAGACTGTTCCGGGATAGTCTCCATTCTGACTTTGTTCCGCTTTATTGTGAAGAATGTACATCTTGCCATGTTCTTGGGTTGCGGTTAGTTTAATTTCTAAAGTTCCATCAGCTATCTTACTCTCAAGAATTTTATATGCATCCTGAACCTCAGAATCGTCTAATAGCGATGACTCGTTACTTAATCGAGTAAAACTATCTACATATGCCTGTTTTTTTGCGGTCCTGGATGAAATGGTTCTTCGAGGTTGAAAGGGGTTTAAATCAACGTTAGCACCATCATTTTTAATTCTAGACAATAATTCTGGCACTGCTTCTGGATCAATATACTTTCCTACCAATATCCTCACTTTTTTGTCTTTTAAGTGTTCTGCTAACAATTTCCAACCTGAGAAATAAAAAAATCCCACTTCTATATCAACTTTATCGGCAACCGATAATGCATTTATTAAAGCGTCATGCATCGTTTGGTTTCTGTTATCGATAATTGGCATATTATTTCTTTTTTCCAATAAAATTCATAATATCTACTTTTCTGTACTTCCTGACTTTTTTAACACCTAATCTTACTGCTTTGAGGATGCCTTTATTGTCCCACTGTCTCAGTGTATTCGGATGAACCTTCAGTATTTCACAAGCCTGTTTAAGGGTAATTAATTCTGGAATGTCTGTTTTTTCTGTCATATTAGCTACTTAACATTTGCTACTATTATAATATATCAAACTTGAGAAGTTTGCAGAAACAATTCAGGCTCTCATTATGAGATAATAAACAATATGAAAGGAAATGAGGTTCAAATTCGATGCCCTGCTTGTAGAAGATTGGCATTAAAAGCACAACCGAACAGAAATGGGCAACTAATGGGTTTTCTTTACTATCAATGCAGAAACTCCAGATGTAAGAAAAAGACAGAATTCGTGCTCTATAAAGACAAAAGTTATATCTTAGATAGGGATATTTTTAAAAGAGGCTTTATTAAAGAAATCTCATCTAGCACAGACAGGTTGACAAGAAAATTCTATTTGCGTATACTGAAATCAGTAAATAAATAGCTTTTACCCCAAGCATTGTTAGGGGTCGAGACTCAAGAAGTCCTTAATCGAATCGCGAGGTTCGGGAGAGGGCTTTTTTTATTGGTCTAAACAAAGATTATGAAAAATACAAACCTAGTTATAAAACAAGTAAGGATAAAGGATTTAGTTCCTGCTACTTATAATCCCAGAAAATGGAATGACGGGGCTATTACTGCCTTAAAAGAAAGTATAGAGAGATTTGGTTTAATTGATCCAATTATTGTCAATTCAGCCTCCAACAGAAAAAATGTGGTTATTGGTGGGCATTTTCGTCTTAAGGTAGCAAAAGATTTGGGCTATAAAGAAATACCTGTTGTTTATCTTAATATTCCGGATATTGAAAAGGAGAAAGAATTAAATCTACGTCTAAATAAAAATACAGGAGATTGGGATTACGACTTACTAAGCCAATTTGATGAGAGCTTTCTTTCCGATCTCGGATTCTCCTCTGAAGAACTAGACAGTATTTTTGATATAGAAATCCCGGAAGAGTTCGACTTGAAAAAGGAACTGGAAAAACTCGATATCAAAAACATCACTGTTCAAAAGGGTGATATATACCAACTTGGAACCCACAGGCTGATGTGTGGAGATTCAACCATCGAAAAAGATATGTTGAAACTTATGGGTAACCAAAAAGCCAATATGTGTTTTACCGATCCTCCTTATATTCTTAACTACCTAAAGGGAGGTAAGAGGCACGGAAATCCGACCACGGGTTTTGGGGCTAAGAAAAACAGGCGATACTTGGAAACAGATGTCTTGCCACCGGATTTTACCGAAAAATGGATGGCCAATATCCACAAGATTGCCAAGGAAGACTTCCATATTATTGTTTACGAAAACTGGAAAAACCTCAAAACAATCTGGAACGAAATGGAAAAATACTGGCAGGTAAAAAATATGCTCGTTTGGCATCTTCCAAACCGTATGCAGGGTTTTGCTGCTAAATATAAATTCTTCTCAAAACATGACATTGCAATGGTCGGAAGTAGTACGGAAGAACAAAGTCTGAACTTGAAAGAAGAACAAGATCTGTTGCAAAACGAGTATGAAACCGCTCTTTATGCCATACAGGGAAAGCCCCACTGGGAGCCGTATAAGAAAGGTAATAAATACTGCCCAACTGATTTTATAGAGTATAAAGCGGCTGATGAAAAGAGTTCTGGTCAGGGAGTAATCTTTGGCACCAAGCCAACAGAGATTCTTGTTCCCTATATAAAGGTACTTACCAAACGAAATGATCTGATAGTGGAACCATTTGGCGGTTCGGGAAGCACAATGATTGCCTCCGAAAAACTTAAAAGGCACTGTTTTGTTATGGAAAAATCTACAGTTTATTGTGAAGTGATTAAAAAAAGATGGGAAAGTTTAACAAGCAAAAAATCCAAGAAATTATGACCAATAAAACCATCCAAACCAGAATTGAGGGAAACAAAGAATTAATTATCGAAAAACTAAAGACTCTTCCTGTGGTGCAAGTGATTTGTCAAAAAACCGGCATTAGCAGAGCAACTTATTATCGCTGGCGAAAAGAGGATAAAGACTTTGCACTTAAGACTGATGAATCTTTACTTAATGGGAGACTCTTCATTAATGACATGGCAGAGTCTCAACTTCTCTCTCAAATCAAAGATCAAAATATGACTGCCATTATTTTTTGGTTAAAACACAATCATTCTATCTATGGAAACAGGCTTGAAATTATCAACAACAATCAAGAACGGGAAGTCCTAAATCCACAAGAGATTGAAATGGTAAAAAAGGCACTCGCCTTAGGTTCATTAATAAAGCATCAAGAAAAAAATGATGAACACAACAATAAACAACCTGGAAAACGAGATAATAAATAATGCCAAGTTAAGAAAAGAACTGGCTAGGCAAAGTCATTATTGGTTTTTCCATATCTATTTTAGTCATTACGTAAAATACGAAACGGCTCATTTTCAGAAAGAGATTTTCGAATTGACCGAAGACGATTCAATTAAACAAGTAGTTATCGTAGCTTTTCGAGGTTCGGCTAAATCTACAATAATGTCTTTATCCTATCCCATCTGGGCAATGCTGGGAAAACTCGAGAAAAAATTTATTACCATCGTCAGCTTAACCCAATCACAAGCAAGACTGATTTTATCCAATATTAAAGAAGAACTTGAAAAGAACAAACTACTCGTTCAAGATTTTGGACCCTTCGTTACCCCAGATGACGAATGGAGATGGAACTCCTTGGTTATTTCCCAGTTTCAAACGAGAATTATGGCATTTTCGGCAAACGAAAGCATTCGAGGTTATAGGCATTTATCCAACAGGCCAGATCTAATCATTTGTGACGATATTGAAGACTTGAACTCAGTTAAAACACAAGAAGGTAGAGATAAAACATTTCGCTGGCTTACCGGAGATCTGATCCCCATGGGTTCTCAAGATACAAAGGTAGTGGTTATAGGTAATTTGCTTCATGAAGATTCTGTCATTATGAAACTAAAAAGCCAAATTGGAGATAAATACAAAAACAGTATTTTTAAATCATATCCTTTGATAAATGAAACTGGAGAGGTGTTATGGTTGGCGAAATATCCCACACCAGAGATTCTGGAAAGTGAAAAAATAAAAATTGGAGATATTGCTTGGAAACGAGAATATTTACTAACGATAGTTCCAGATAATGACGTTGTGGTTAGACATGAATGGATTCAGTATTACGATGAGTTACCAAACCTAAGCAATAAAGATTTTCGCTTTGTAATTACCAGTGTTGATTTAGCTATTTCCGAAAAATCCTCTGCCGATTACACCGCTATGGTTTCTGCCTATGTTTTTGGCTACCAAGACAAAATTAAAATATATATTCTTCCCTTTCCCGTTAACAAAAGAATGGATTTCCCAAAAACGATTGATGCTATCAAAGACTTGCATCAGTCACAAAGAAATGACAACTTGACCAGTAAAATTTTAATTGAGGAAGTTGGGTATCAAAGTTCTTTATCTCAACAGTTGGAAAAAGAAGGAATCACTGCAACGGGAGTAAAAATTAGCGGACAAGACAAAAGAGCCAGGTTGTCACAAACTACAAGTTGGATTAAAGCCGGAAAGATACTCTTTCCCAAAGAAGGAGCAGATATTTTAATAAATCAGCTCATCGGTTTTGGAGTAGAAAGATTTGACGATCTGGCTGATGCATTTAGTATGCTCATTCTTGAACTAATGAAAGATACAAAGCGAAAGTTAAGGGTTTGGGGTAGATACTCCACGGCCTATACAATGTTCCACGATCGTATCTAATATTTAGACTTCCGTCTCTGGACTTCCAAGATCTTTGCGGTACCCTTCCTACTGATGGAAGCTGATACTCCTGTAAACTACTGTCTATACGCACGAAAATCTTCTGAAAGTGACGAACGCCAAGCAATGTCAATTGGATCCCAAATTAAAGAAATGTCTGATTTGGCTAAAAAAGACAACCTTTGCATTAAAAATACATATAATGAAAGTCACTCCGCAAAAATGTCTGGCAGTAGGCCTGTATTTATACAACTTCTCAATGACATTAGAAGTGGGAAATTCAATGGAATACTAACCTGGGCACCGGATAGGCTCAGCCGGAATGCTGGTGATTTGGGAATGCTAGTAGATCTTATGGATCAGGAAAAACTTCTTCAAATAAGAACCTTTTCCCAGATATTTTCCAATACCCCAAATGAAAAGTTTTTACTCATGATTCTCTGTTCTCAAGCAAAGCTTGAAAATGATCAAAAAGGAGTAAATGTTAAAAGAGGTATTAGGGCAAAATGTGAGCAGGGCTGGCGTCCGGGCGTTGCTCCTTTGGGTTATTTTAATCGTGCCTTTGGCGGAATAAAAGACATTGTAGTTGATCCGGAAAGAGGACCAATTGTCAAAAGAATGTTTGAGAGAGTCGCAAAGAATGGGGATAGCGGTAGAACAATAAAAAGATGGCTTGATGAGGTTGGGTTTACAAGTCGTCAAGGAAGAAACGTGGCCTTAAGTCAGGTTTACTTAATGTTAAAAAATCCCTTTTACACCGGAAGATTTAAATATCCTATTAAAGGCGGAAAATGGTATCAGGGAAAACATAAACCCCTGATTACTCAAGAATTGTTCGATAAAGTACAAAAGCAGTTAGTTACTTACCCGAAATCAAAATGGGGTGGGAAAACAATTGTTTTCAAAGGACTTTTCAAATGTGGCGCTTGCAAAAAAAGTATTATTGGAGAAGAAAGATTTAGAAAAAGAAAGTGGGCAGAACCTAGAAGACATGTTTACTATCACTGTGCCCGACAATTAAACCGATGCACAGAACCATACATTAGTGAGGAAAAACTTATAAAACAGATTTTAAGATACATTAATTTTATGAATATCGCTCACCCCAAATTTCTAAAGTTAACTGAAAAGCTGAAAACAAGCGTCAGTTCCTATTTAAAAATCAGAGAAGAAATTCTTTATGAACAAGATATTAATCCTAATAACACACCATTGGATATTGTCAATTTTGCCAGGCATATTTTATACAACGGAACAATTCAAGAAAAAAGAGATTTAATCTTGGCGCTAGGAAAGCCAATGTATATCCACAATAGGCATATTGCCTCCTCTCCAGACGGATTCAAACAAGGCTCCTGAACATCAAGACTAGGGTTGAGCAATTCTATCTTTCCTAGGAAAATCAACAACTCTCACCAGAAGGCGGTAATTCAGCAATTTGAGGCTTTTCAAAAGCCTGAATCACAAGGGTACGGTTACATGGGTGTACAGTCGTGCTGGGGAGCTAGGATTCGAACCTAGAGTAACCAGTTCCAAAGACTGGCGTGTTACCATTACACTACTCCCCAATATTATTTTTTTGGATTTGTTAAGGAGTCGAAAAATGAGCGGCGGACCGGACTT
>Ga0268279_1000050_pt1 | contig 94198 bp, 109 predicted proteins | sample saktaG_6_FD_190142 | JGI IMG/M metagenome (GOLD analysis project Ga0268279, IMG submission 190142) | Saline water microbial communities from Sakinaw Lake, British Columbia, Canada - sak_2010_1_5_80m | ecosystem: Environmental > Aquatic > Non-marine Saline and Alkaline > Saline ...
CGATTTGCCTCAAAGAACAAAAGATGTTATCTTGCGCCGTTTCGGTTTAAAAAAACCCGGCCAAAAGGAAACCTTAGAGGCGATTGGAGAAAGTTATGGAATTACCCGAGAGAGAGTTCGCCAGATTGAAGAGGATGGGACGGCCAAATTAAAGCCGAAAATAGAGAAATATCAAGAAATTTTCCAGTATTTCGCTAACCAACTTGAAGCTACTGGCGGTTTAAAAAAGGAAGCTCTCTTGCTTAATCTTTTTGGGGGTAAAATCCTTCAAAATCATGTTTTCTTTTTGTTGACTCTAAGCGCTCCCTTTACCAGGTTTTCAGAGACTAAAGACTTTTATTCTTTATGGGCAATAGATTCTAATTCTTTAACTCTTGCCAAAAAGGCAATAGCTTCTTTCTATAATATTCTTGGCGAGAAAAAATCCCCTCTAATTATAGAAGACCTTAAACCTTATCAAATTTTTGGAAAAGAATCAGAGAAACAAACTATCAATCGTTTAAGTTCCCAGGCCTTGCAATCTTTCCTTGAAATTTCAAAACTAATACAGCAAAACCCCGAAGGTTTATTTGGTTTGAAAGAATGGCCAGAAATTAATCCCAGGGGAATTAAAGATAAAGCTTATCTAATCCTAAAAAACGAAGCCAAACCGCTCCATTTTACTAAGATAACTCAGCTTATTGGCAAGGCGAATCTGGGATGGAAGTTTTTTCATCCAAATCTCCAGAGTGTTCATAATGAATTAATCCGGGACCCCAGATTCGTTTTAGTTGGCCGAGGACTTTATGCTTTGAAAGACTGGGGATATGAACAGGGAGTAGTAAAAGATGTTATTTTTAAAGTTTTAAAAGAAAAAAATGCACCTCTTTCGAAAAAAGAAATTGTTGAAAATGTTTTAAAACAGCGCTTTGTCAAAGAAAATACGATTTTACTAAATTTAAACAACAAAGAATATTTTTTAAGGACTCCCAAGGGAAAATATACTGTCAGAGAAATTTGATAATAACCGGTCGTTTCGCAATTAAGGCTTTGCAATTAAAAAAAATAACAAAAATGCCCTTAGAGATTTCAGATTCAATAATGGTCTTTGTGCCAATTTTAGAAAAGGTCTGGCAAATTCTCAAAGCCTGGTGGTGGGTGCCCCTTCCTTTTTTATTTTGGAAACCCTTTCGAATTCTTTATTTTTATTTTATTAATGAAAGATGGGATAGCACTATAGAGAAGGTTATACTCGAGATTAGAATGCCAAAAGAGGTATTAAAGCCCATCAGGGCTATGGAGGAGGTTTTTGCCGGTTTCCATGCCATTCACGATGTTCTCGTCTGGAGAGAAATATGGCTGGAAGGCCAATTTCAACTCTCTTTTTCTTGTGAAATTGTCAGTTTAGGAGGAGAAGTTCATTTTTATATCAGGGTTCCCAAGAATTTCCGAAATATCATTGAGTCAAATATCTATTCTCAATATCCGGAGGCAGAAATTTTTGAAGTTGAAGATTATACTAAAGCGGTCCCTCAGGATATTCCCAACAAAGATTGGGACCTCTGGGGTACGAGTTTTATTAATAGCAATGATGAGATTTATCCAATTAAAACCTATCTCAAATTTGAATCAGAAAGAGAAATTAAAGAAGAAAAAAGAGTTGATCCTTTGGCCGGGCTTCTTGAAGGAATGACAACTCTTAAACCGGGGGAGCAATTCTGGTTTCAGATTAGAGTGGTGCCAACCAGAAACGAGGCGAAGCAATGGATAAAAAGGGGCTTAGAGATAAGGGACAAATTAGTTAGAAGACCGGGAAAACCAAAACTAAAGCCCTTGGTTCAGGAAGCTGCCGAAGTTTTAATTGCCGGCAAACCGCCGGGAGCAGCTCCGCCAGAAGAAAAAGAATTTATCCCTCCAGAAATGAAACTTACTCCCGGGGAAAGAGAGATAGTAGCGGCTATTGAAGAAAAAATTTCAAAATTTGGCTTCGATTGCCATATTAGGTTTATCTATCTTGGAAAGCGAGATATCTTTTTTAAACCAAGGGCGAGATTTGCTTTTGGTTTTTTTAAAGAGGTTTCTACTGAGAACCTCGGCGGCTTCAAGCCTGATAAAAGGATAATGACTAAAGTAAAATCGGTTCCCTTCTGGTTTTTAGACAAAAGGAGGGTTTATATAAGGAAAAGAAGGCTGTTTAGATATTATCAGAAGAGATGGCCTCCTTTATTTCCCAGGGCAGGCTGGACATATATTTTAAATACCGCGGAATTAGCCACTTTGTATCATTTCCCCGGCAGAATTGTTGCTCCGGCTCCTGGCGTGCCTCGAGTTGAGGTTAAAAAAGGAGAAGCGCCTTCCGGATTACCCATTGAGTAATAAAAAAATGAGTAAAAACTCGATATAGTCAAAGAAGGTAAATCTTCTTTTCCATACTTCGTTTGCTCAATGAAATATTTATTTCATTTCGCGTCCGAGAGATAAATATAAATTGAGCGAGAGATGAGATTTATCTCATCGAACTTATAAATAAAAACTCGATATAGTCAAAGAAGGTAAACCTTCTTTTCCATACTTCGTTTTTATAAATAAAAACTCGTATGAATAACGAAATAACTTATTTTGCTGAAACTACTTTTCGTAATATCAGGAAAAAATTCGGTATAAAAACCGACGATAGGCGCCGGCATATGTATACTATTGGGAAAACCGGCATGGGTAAAACAGTAATGATGGAAAATATGGCTATTCAGGATATTCAGGCGGGTAAGGGGGTTGGTTTTGTTGATCCCCATGGCGAGGCGGCTGAACATCTCTTGGATTTTATTCCTTCCAATCGAATTAACGATGTTATCTATTTTAATCCGGCTGATTTAGATTATCCCATCGCCTTTAATGTTATAGAGAAAGTTGACATAACCCATCGACATTTGGTGGCTTCAGGCTTAATGGGGGTTTTCAAGAAAATCTGGCCAGATGTCTGGTCAGCCAGAATGGAATATATTTTGAACAATTCCATTTTAGCCCTGCTCGAATATCCGGGTTCCACCCTGCTGGGAGTAAATCGAATGCTGGCTGATTCCGATTACCGAAAAAAGGTAGTGGAGAAAGTTACCGACCCGGTGGTTAAATCCTTTTGGATAACTGAATTTGCTCGTTATACCCAGAGATACGAGGTTGAAGCGACAGCTGCCATCCAGAATAAAGTTGGGCAGTTTATTTCCAATCCGCTAATCAGGAATATTATAGGTCAGGTTCAGACGACTATTAACATGAGGGCAGTAATGGATGAAGGAAAGATTTTAATTGCTAATATCTCCAAAGGGAGAATAGGGGAGGATAATTCCCGGCTTTTGGGCGCATTGGTCATTACCAAGCTTCAATTAGCCGCGATGTCGAGGGTAGACATACCTGAAGAAAAAAGGAAAGATTTCCATTTATATGTTGATGAATTTCAGAATTTTGCCACTGAATCTTTTGTTAATATCTTATCTGAGGCAAGGAAATATCGCCTTTCTCTTGTTTTGGGCAATCAATATATTTCTCAATTAGAAGAGATGACTCCAACCGGGAGGAGCACCAGGGTTAGAGATGCGATTTTTGGTAATGTTGGAACAATAGTTGTTTTTAGAGTGGGAGCTGAGGATGCAGAATTTTTAGAAAACGAATTTTTGCCAGAACTTACTGCTAACGATTTAGTTAATTTGGCCAAATATAACGTCTATTTAAAATTAATGATTAACGGAATAGCCGGTCGACCTTTCTCGGCCGAGACCTTGCCGCCCTTTCCAGAACCAGAAAATTCAAATAAAGAAAAAATTATTAAAGTTTCTCGGGAAAGATACGGGATTTCTCGGCAAGTTGTTGAGGAAAAAATTAGGCGCTGGATGGGAACTTTAGAATTCCCGACTGCTTTCCAGCCCGTCTTCCAGGTTCTTTATGATGCCAAATGTTCTTTGTGTGGGAAAGATACCAAGGTCGTCTTTCCTCCTGATGGGGTCCGGCCGGTTTATTGTAAACCCTGCCGAAAAAAAATGGAAAAAGAGAAGGAACAAAGAGAAGGTGGAATTATTTCCCTAAAAGAGGCAACTAAGAGAGAACCAGTCTCTTTTTCTCCCTCAAAAACCAAGCTTCCATTTATGGAAGCGAAGGTGAAGAAGAGGACGAAGTCCTCTTCGCCAAGAAAAACTGTTAATTTAGAAGAATTAAAAAAAACCCTGGAAGAATCCCTGAAAAAAAGTAAAGAGCAATAATTAAAGCTGAAAAGAAATTATAAAGACATTAAAAGATTTCAATTTCAAAAATAAACGAGTATTGCTTCGTTGTGATTTTAATGTTCCCTTTGATGAAAAGGGGAAATGGGCGAAGAGAACTTCGTCCTCTTCTTCATCTTCGCTTCCTTTAGAAACGAAGATTACTAATGATTTCCGAATTAAACAGTCCCTGCCTACTATTGAATATTTAAAAAAGAAGGGAGCTAAAATAATTTTAATAAGCCATCTCGGGAGACCAGAAGGGAAGGTTGTTGAGGAGCTGAGATTGACTTCAGTCCAAGATAGATTAATGGAATATTTGGATTTATCTGTAGCCAAAGCTCCTGATTGTGTAGGTCCAGAAATCGAAAAATGGATAAAAGAAATGCAGCCCGGCGAGATACTTCTGTTAGAGAATATCCAATTTAATCCTGGAGAAAAGAAAAATGATCAAAATTTCGCTAAAACTTTAGCTAGTTATGCTGATATTTTTATAATGGAAGCCTTTGGCCAGGCCCACCGAAATTATGCTTCAATTGCCAGTATTCCAAAATATTTACCTTCGGGGGCTGGATTATTATTGGAAAAAGAAATTAAGGTATTAACTAATTTAATGGAAAGCCCAGAAAAGCCCTTATTGGCAATAATTGGAGGAAAGAAGGTGGAAACAAAAGTAAAGCTCATTGATAAAATCTCAGAGATTTCCGATTTCGTTCTCATCGGAGGATTGATAAAAAAAGAAATAGAGCAAAAAAAAATAAAATTAAAAAACCCGCAAAAAATTATAAGTCCGGTTGACAGTATTTTAACTTTTGATATTGGACCTCAAACTATAGAGCATTTTAAGGAAAAAATTTTCCAAGCAAAAACCATTTTTTGGTCAGGTCCCTTGGGAATGACTGAAAAGGAAGAATTTACTAAAGGCTCAAAAGAAATTGCCAAAGCTATTATCAAAAGTGGCGCTTTTTCGATTATTGGAGGAGGAGAAACCATAGAATTCATTAATAGAATTGGCTTAATTGATAAATTCAATCATGTCTCAACTGGTGGGGGAGCAATGCTGGCATTTTTGGCTGGCGAGAAATTACCAGGAATTGAAGCATTGCGCTCGGTAAGTCTGCTTCAGGGAGCCCGCCGTCGGCCTTAGGTATTACCACTATGGAAATAAAAAATCTAAAAAAAGCAGCTGATCGAATTTTAAAAGCGATAAAAAGCAAAGAAAAAATTATTATTTATGGCGATGCTGATTTGGATGGAGCAACCTCGGTAATTATTTTAAAAGAAGCTATTCAAAATTTAGGCGGAGATGTTTCCGCGATTTATTTTCCCGACAGAGGAAAGGAAGGATATGGAATAAGTAAAACAGCCCTTGATTTTTTAAAAGATGTGGCTCCTGCTTTATTGGTCGCCCTAGATTGCGGAATTGGAAATTTTCAGGAAGTGAAAATAGCTAAGAGTTTAGGTTTTGAAGTAATAATTATTGACCATCATCAAATCTTAGATAAATTACCTGAAGCTTCAATTATTGTTGATCCCAAACAAAAGGGAGATAAATATCCATTTAAAGAATTCGCTGCCGTAGGAATAGCTTTTAAGCTTTCTCAGGTTCTTTTAAAAGAAAAAATGTCAGAAGCAATGAGAAAAAATTTCTTGGAATTAGTTGCTTTAGGCACTATCGCTGATATGATGATAGAACAAGATGAAAATAAACTTTTTATTATGAAGGGATTAGAGTCATTAGAAAATTCCTGGCGGCCAGGAATTAAAGAATTTTTAAATACTATCCCTTTTATTTCCCAAGAGAAAAATTATCTGAATTTACGTCAGAAAATCTCTAAAATAATTTCTATTTTAAATGTCAGAGATATTGAGAATAAAATGCCGGCGAGCTTTAGAGTTTTGACAAGTTCTTCTTCAGAAGACGCAGAAAAGATTATTGAAAAACTTTTAAAGAAAAATGAAGTAAAAAAAGAAAAAATAAGGGAAATACTTCAAGAGGTCGAAGAACTGATAACGGAAACAAATGAAGAAATTATTTTTAAAGGAAAATCTAGTTGGGAGCTACTTTTACTCAGTTCGGTAGCTTCAATAATTTGCAATAAGTACAAAAAACCCACTTTTCTTTTCAAAAAAGGAAAAACAAAAAGCCAGGGAACGGTAAGAATACCCAAGGGATTGGACGGAGTAAAGGCTATGATGAGTTGCCGCCAGCTTCTGGAAACTTATGGCGGACATTCTTTAGCTGCCGGTTTTTCGTTAAAAAATGAGAATTTAGAAAAATTTAAAGAGTGTTTAATTAAATATTTTGAAAAAGCATGAAAAAGATAATTATTTACACAGACGGTGGCTCCCGAGGCAATCCCGGGCCGGCGGCAATTGGGGCTTTGTTTTGTAACGAAAAAGGCCAAATTATTAAAAAATATTCTGAGTATCTCGGCGAAGCTACGAACAATGAGGCCGAATATCAGGCAGCGATTTTTGCCTTAAAAAAATTTAAAGCTCTCTTTGGAAAAAAATTAGCCAAATCATCAGAAATTGAATTAAGATTAGACTCCGAACTTTTAATAAAACAATTAAAGGGAGAATATAAAGTTCTTGATTCAAAAATTCAGCCTTTATTTATCGCCGTCTGGAATCTAAAAATTGATTTCAAAAAAGTTAAATTTAAATTTATTTCTCGCAATAAAAATGAGGCAGCTGACCAATTAGTCAATGAAGCTTTGGATGGTCAAAGTAAGGCTCAGAAGCTATTTTAACTCTTGACAAAAATTTTAAATTTGTTAATGTCTAAATAGCTCAAGCAGGCAAGGCAATCGCTCCGATTAACATCGGGGAGGAAAGTCCGAACACCCACTCCATTTGGTTTTACCCGATGGATTAAAAAAATAGCGGCTAACAGCCGTCGACCGTGAGGTTAGAGGTGCGAACAGAGACGTGCGAAACCGAAAGGTTGAGCATCCCGTCGAATGACGGGACAGTCCTACAGTAATGTAGGGGTGAAACGGTTAAACCCTTATTGGGTGCAAGAGTAAACCTGAAGTTCTGGGACTTATCTGGAGCTTTTGGGAAAAGTAACTCGCTTAAGTCCAAGAGTAATCTTGGTTCTAGACAAATGATTGCCACCAACCGCGGAGCGGTTGGACAAAATTCGGCTTATTGCCTGGTTGAGCTTTTTTTTGTTTGTAGAGGAGGTTGGAAAATATTAAAATGAAAGTATGCTGAATAAAATCTTGAATTCTCAGACAAAGACCGTTACTTTCGCTGCTATTTTACTTGGCTTATCGGCCGGAATTAGCGGCATTTTAGGTTTGATAAGGGACAGGCTTTTAGCCGGAAGGTTTGGAGCAGGAATTGAGCTAGATATTTATTTTGCCGCTTTTAGAATTCCCGATTTTGTCTATGGAATTTTGATTGTTGGAGGAATTACCGCCGCCTTTTTGCCGGTATTTTCTGAATATTTTCAGAAAGACTCCAAAGAAGGCTGGGAGCTCACAAATAATGTCTTAAATTGCTTTTTAATTTTACTTATTTTTATTTGTCTAATATTGTCTATTTTTACCCCTTTAGTCATCAATTTTATCGCTCCGGGTTTCGGGGCTGAACAAAAAGCCCTGACAGTCGCCCTGACCAGAATAATGTTTTTGAGCCCGATTTTATTTGGTATTTCCAGTATTTTTTCTGGAATTTTACAATATTTTAATAGATTCTTAGTTTATTCTCTGGCTCCAATTTTATACAATTTAGGCATCATCTCAGGTATTATATTTTTCGTTCCTGTTTTTGGTCTTTTTGGCTTAGCTTACGGCGTAATTTTAGGGGCTTTTTTATACCTTCTTATCCAAATTCCCTCGGTTAAGAACTCAGGATATTGCTATCGGCCCTTTTTTAATTTCAGATACCCCGGCCTAAGAAAAATTTTTAAGTTAATGATTCCAAGAGTTATTGGCCAAGCCTCTTATCATCTAAATTTAATTGTCATTACTGCCATTGCCTCAACCCTGGTTTCTGGAAGTATTGCCATTTTTAACTTTTCTAATAATCTTCAATGGTTTCCGGTTGGAATAATTGGGGTTTCCTTTGCCATAGCTGCTTTTCCAACTCTTTCTCGGGCCTGGATGAGCCAGCAAAAAGAAAAATTTCTTGAAAGTTTTTCATCGGCTTTTCGACAGATTCTCTTTTTAATAATTCCGATTAGTATCTTAATGTTTATTTTAAGAGCCCAATTAGTTAGGCTTATTTTGGGAACCGGTCAATTCGGTTGGCTGGAAACAAGGCTGACAGCAGCTTCTCTTGGTCTTTTTTCCTTCGCCCTTTTTGCTTCCAGTCTTATTCCTCTCATTGCTCGAGCCTTTTTTTCTTTCCAAGACACCAAAACTCCGGTAATAATTGCTATTTTCTCGATGGCTTTAAATATTATTTTATGTTTTTTATTTGTCTGGTTTTTAAAGTTTCCAAATATTTTTCAGAATTTTATGGTAAACTTTTTTAAGCTTCAGGGGATTAAAAATATAAGCGTCATTGGTCTTCCCTTAGCTCTATCCATATCGGGGATATTTCAAATATCTCTCCTTTTAACTTTTTTATACAGAAAAATTGGAGATTTTAAACAAAAAGAAATTTGCCACTCTCTTGTAAAAATTCTTTTTTCTGGTATTTTAATGATACCTTTTATCTATTTAACCCTTAAAGTTGCGGCTATTTTTGTTAATATGCAGACTTTTTGGGGAGTTTTTTGCCAGACAATCTTTGCCGGCTTGGCTGGAGTTTTTATTTATATAGTAACCACCAGGGTTTTAAAATCACCAGAGCTCAAAACTATTAAATCTTCAATTTTAAGCCAATTCACCAAATAAAATAATGATGCTACAATAAGGGAGCTAATAAAAAGGCAAGCATACTTAAGGCAACCAGAGAGATTAAAATAATCCAAACTATTTTAAAAATTGTTTTCGTTTTAATTTTTGCCATTACTTTATGATACAAGGAATAAGGAAATTTAAAAAGGGGGCTCGCCCTCGCCAGGAAATTATTTTTTCTGCGTTGCTCATATTATTATTTTTTTTAGCGATAGGTTTTCTAATCATTTCTAATTGGAGAATAAATCAGAGAAGGTCAGATATCATTTCCCAAATTAGGAATTTACAAGAAGAAGTTCAAATCTTAGAGAAAAAAAATCAAGAATTGAAAGCCGGAATTTCTCAGGCTTCAAGTGAAAGTCATTTAGAAGAAGTGGCTCGAGAAAGCTTCGGTCTTAAAAAACCAGGAGAAGAGGTGACAGTAATTTTACCGCCGCCGGAAGAAGAAAAAGAAGTTAAAGAAGAAGAAAAAGGAGCTTGGGAAAGGATTTTAGAAAAGCTAGAAAATCTAAAATTTTGGTAAGTTGCGGGATTAGTTGAGTGGTTCAATGCAACCTTCCCAAGGTTGAGACACGGGTTCAATTCCCGTATCCCGCTCTTTCTAATGCCGACTTAGCTCAGTGGTAGAGCAGCTGTTCCGTAAACAGCAGGTCGTCGGTTCAATCCCGACAGTCGGCTTTTTTAATTTGGGAGAACTTATGGTATACTGAAAAAGTATGAAAACCCTTCCGGAAAAAATTGAAAATTTGCAATCTAAACTCCATCAGATGATGGACTGTCTTTGACGTTGCCAAGAAGAGAGAAAAAATTAAAGAATTAGAAAAAAAGACAGAAAAATCAGATTTTTGGCAAGGCAAAGAAAAAGCAATAAAGATTAGCCAGGAATTAGCGGCTTTAAAAAAAGAGATAGATGAGATTGAGTTATTACAACTAGAATTGGAAAGCATTAAGGAATTAGTCAAAAGTGGAGAAGAAACAAGGGAGTTAGGCGATGAAGCTATCGCTTCTTCTTCACCCTTCGCAAAAGCTCAGGTATTTGAAAAGAAATTAAAAGAAAAAGAATTAGAGATTTTTCTTTCTGGAAAATACGACAAAGGTGATGCTATTTTAGAGATTTCAGCTGGAGCAGGAGGACAGGACTCTCAAGATTGGGCAACAATGCTGCTTAGGGTTTATGAAAGATATTGTGCTTTGAAAGGATATAAGGCAAAAATTTTAAACCAATCCTTTGGAGAAGGAGGAGGCCCTGAAGGAAGAATAGGGACAAAACAGGTTTCCTTGGAAATTAAAGGAGCTTTCGCTTATGGCTTTTTGAAAAGAGAGACCGGGGTTCACAGGCTGGTTAGAATTTCTCCCTTCTCATCCCAAAATCTCCGCCATACCTCTTTTGCTTTAGTTGAAGTTTTACCTGAGATTTCTAAGGAAGAGGAACCTGCAATAAAAATTAGGCCAGAAGACCTAAAATTAGAAACTTTTAGATCTTCGGGTCCTGGAGGCCAATATGTTAATAAAAGAGAATCAGCAGTAAGAATTACCCATCTTCCAACCGGGATTCAGGCAGCTTCTCAGGCAGAAAGACTCCAGGGGTTAAATCGAGAAAAGGCGATGAAAGTTTTAACTGCCAAGCTCTATCAGTTAAAAGAGTCGGAGCGCCAACAAAAATTAAAGAAAATTAAAGGGAAGCAAATCTCAGCCAGTTGGGGAAATCAGATTAGGTCTTATATTTTACATCCTTACAAACTGGTGAAAGACTTGAGAACAAAGGTTCAAACTTCAGATATTGAGGGAGTATTAGATGGAAATTTAGATAAATTCATTGAAGAGCAAGTTTTTGCGGAGCAAAAACGAAGCTAAAGAAGAAATTTATTTCTTCGCCCTGAAATTAAAACTCGATGATTAAATTTCAGAATATTACCAAAATTTATCCTCCCCATTCATTTGGGAAACCGACTATTGCCATAGAGGATGTTTCTTTTAAAGTAAATAAAGAAGAGTTTGTTTCAATTGTCGGTAGGTCAGGAGCCGGTAAAACAACCTTATTAAAGCTACTTCTGGCCGAAGAAAAACCAACCAAAGGGCGGGTTTTTTTTGATAGTCAAGATGTTCATAAAATAAAGCCGGCAAATTTTTTTAAACTCCGGCGAAGAATTGGAACGGTCTTCCAAGATTATAAATTATTTCCCTCAAAAACAACCTATGAAAATATTGCCTACGTGATGGAAGTAATGGGGGCTAGTGAAGAAGAAATATCAAAGAACGTGTCAGAAGTCCTGAAAATTGTTGGTTTAACTAATAAAGCTTATAATTTTCCTGAGGAGCTTTCCGGAGGTGAGCGCCAAAGAGTAGCCATTGCCAGGGCTTTAATCCACCGGCCGGAAGTGATTTTAGCTGATGAACCGACTGGCAACCTCGACCCCTATAATACCTTAGATATCATCCGGCTTTTATTAAAAATTCATGAATTTGGCGCCACTGTTATTCTGGCCACCCATGATAAAGAAATTATCAATATTCTGGGAAAGAGGGTGATAACCTTAGAAGAAGGCCGGATTATCAGGGACGAAGAGAAAGGAAGATTCATTTTTTAAATTTTAAAATATATCCCAAAATGCTTATTTCACTTAAAAGAATAATTCGTTCTGGCTGGTTAAATTTCTCCCGGAATTCAGGGCTTTCTTTAGCTACTATTTTTATTATGGTGATGACCATTTCTTTGGTAACCTCGCTTTTCCTTTTTAGAGGTATAACCCAATTTTTAATCTCGGGTCTTGAGGAAAAAATTGATATTAGCGTCTATTTTAAAACAGCTGCTCCGGAAGAAGATATTTTACGCTTTGGAGAAGAAATTAAAAAAATTCCTGAAGTGAAAAATGTTGAATATGTTTCTCGCGAAGCCGCTTTGGAGAGTTTCACTCAAAGATACAAAGATAACCAGGTTATAATGGAGTCTTTGGCTGAGGTAGAAAATCCTCTCCTGGCTTCTTTAAACATTAAAGCCTGGGAGGCCAGTCAATATATGACAGTAACAAATTTTTTGGAAACCTCTTCCTATAAAAATCTAATTGATAAAGTTGACTATTATCAAAGAAAACCGGTGATTGAAAGAATTTTTTCCATAACCTCTGCTATTAACAAAACTGGAATTGGATTTTCCTTAATATTAGCCATAGTGGCGATTTTAGTTGCCTTCAATACTATAAGATTAGCAATTTATAATTCAAAAGAAGAAATTTCATTTATGAGGTTAGTTGGAGCTTCTGACTGGTTTATTCGGGGGCCTTTCTTGGTTCAAGGGGCAATTTCTGGCTTTGCTGCCGTCCTCATTACCCTTTTAATTTTTAGTGGAGCTCTTTTCTTTTTAAGCCCAAAACTGGAAATTTTATTCCCTGGCCTTAATATTTTTAATTCTTTTACCGGCAATCTGGGGATATTATTTTTAATTCAGATTTTTACTGGAGTGGGCCTGGGGGTAGTTTCAAGCATCATCGCTATCAGAAAATACTTGGAAGTTTAAATCTTGCCGGGTCGTCTAATGGTAGGACGGATGCCCCTGGAGCATCTAATCTTGGTTCGAGTCCAAGCCCGGCAGCACGAGTCAGCGCAGTATCGAGGCAGACCGAGAGGTATAATAAAATAGTATGAAAAACAAAATACTAGCAATTTTCGGCATAATAACATATATATTATCAGTTTTATCCTCTGCGGAAGACCTTGAAGGAAATTCTACCGTACCAGGTATTTTGATTATTGCGTCAGGGATAGTGACAGCAATATTTTTTGTTATGGCGACAGTTCGTCTTTGGAAAGAGGCGAGAAATTTATCAATAATATTTTTCTCTTCAGCAATTGTTCTTTTTATATTAACAACAATACAAGTGTTTACATTACCTTCATATGGAAATCCAATTATCGTTCTGATGAACATAGCCAGAGTAATTTATTTCATTGCGTTTATTTTGGTGATAATAAAACTTTTTAGAATTAAAAAAATTAAAATTGCTTAAATATCAGCACTTTAAGTAGGATTTGGTTTTGGAAATAAATTTATGAAAACAAAAAAACTAATTTATTTTCTTATAATTATTCTTTCGCCAATTATTGTTATATTTATTGGTAAATTACTTTATGGCTTCGGACCTGAATGGATTGCGTCATTTATTACATTAGAGGTTGGAGTTGTAGCCTTATTGAGAGAACAAGTTTCCCGATGGTTTTTTCCACCCATCTTCAATGTTACGGTAAAAGAGTCTCTCACGTCAGAAACAAGAACTCGAGATCCTCAAAAATGGTATGTTTTATCTATTAAAAATAATGGATTTAGTCCGGCAAAGAATATAAGTATAAAAATCAAAGACGAAGAACCCAAGAGTTGGGTAAATTTAAACCGGACTTTTATTGAGCACCGCAAAGAAGAAATTGATAAAATTCAGATAAATAATCTTTCACCGAAAGAAGAAGGCGAGTTTAATATAGGTTTTATACCTAAAAGTAGGACCCCAATAAATGAAGTTAGAACTATTGATGGAGGAGATTTTATAATATGGGCAGACATTCTACCAAATAACCAAAAAATGGTTTTAAAACCGAAAGAGCAGTTACTTTATTTACTAGAGGTCGTGGCCGATAATGCAGATCCTTATTCTTTTAATGTGCTAATTAATAATAAAGGATACGAAGAGTTTGATGTTTCCTGTATTCAAATAAAGGAATAAATAGCGATTAAATTGTTTAAAATTCTAGTATGAGACCCCCGACCGAGACGCCTCGGCAAGACACGCCAAAAAACTCCTAAAACCTCCTTAAAACTTCAGTACTAGACCGGAGTGGCCAGCAGGTTTGTGCTCGGTTCAAGTGACCGAGGGGTATAATAATTCATGGAAATAGCTAAAAATATAAAAAAAACTCTTTCATCTGAATCAATATGGTATTTTATATTTGTTTCTCTGGTGGGTGGAATAGTTATTTTATTTTTATTAGACGAGATCGGCTGGATTGAAATAGACTGGGTAAATATTCGCATAATAGATTGGGTAGCTATTGAAGCAGTGGCATTAATTATTACAGCAATTTTCATAGGATATCAAGCTTCCGCAACTAAGAATTTAGTAGATAAAACCTTGCCAGTAAAAGTAAACATAGGGCTTTTAAAGAAGCACGGGGGAACATACCTTAGTGTTTATAATATTTCAAGATTTCCAGTTTGGGTTTGGATAAAGATAAGATTTTTTGAAAATGATAGATATGAAAAATCTACAGGAGAACCATATGAAGGAAATGGTTTTTTTATTTGTCCCGATCAACCATATGAGTTCTTTGTTAAACAAGCCGATTCTTTTATTGATGAAATCAATAATGGAAAAAGGGGTAAGGTGTATGCCCGTCTTGAATATAAGTTTAGTATTAATAATTCCGCTCCTCCAAACAGCCAAGCATTAAAGGTTCGGTATGGGTACAGTGAAGAAGATCCGTATTGGATGATAAATGAAGGAGGCGTAGGGGTTCCGTTCAAAATCCTATATCAACAAAACATTCAACATATCAATAAGATGTCCGGTGGCGAAAAAGAATGGAAATTATTAAAAGAATATACTCTTTTAGAAGATAGATTTATCAAAATAAAACGAAAGATATATCTTAATTTGCTATCTAAAAACGACGAAATAGAGGATTATTCTATTGTGACCTTTGCTCCAGAAGGGACTGTTGTTGCTGTTGCCTTGACGGAGGACAAAAAAGTTCTTCTTCTGCGACAATATCGACCAGCTGCAAATAGATGGATTATAAATTTACCAGGAGGGAGAGTGGAAAATGGAGAAACGCCTGAGAGTGTAATAATAAAAGAGATAGAACAAGAATCCGATGGAAAATATTCTACAAAAGAAAGTGATTTAATTCGTAAATATGAAACATATCAAAATCCAGCGAGAGTAACAGATAAATCTATAATATTCTTTGCCAAAATACACGAAAGCACAAATCAAATTAAGGACACTCTGAAAGAAAGTGCGGAGGCTGGAACAAAGCCAATAATCGTTGATTTCGAAAAGGTGGTAAAAACATTGTCTGGCCAAAAAGTAGAAATTGAAGAAATAGAAAGTGATGATATTTTTGACATGACAACTGTCGCTGCACTATTATTGGTTGATAAGGGTATGAAATTTTCTTGAGCGACAAATGCCCGACCGAGATGCATCAGTGAGACACCTCCGAAACCGCCCAAATTCCCCTTAAAACCTTGGTTCTAGACCATACTTGCCAGCCAACAAAAATCGCCAAGAAGGCGGTTTTTTGGTAGAATGAAATAATGAAAGAAAAAATTAAGAAATAAATTTATGGAATCTCATAACATTGGTTTGATATTCAGAGAGGCAATTTTGAGTGGTTTTTGGGAAGTCTTTAAAAGGTTTTGGTGGCTTCTTCCTTTGGCTATAATTATAAAGATCTTAGAAAAGCGGCTTAATAGAAAAATTGATAACTGGAAAAAAAGAAGAAATAAATAATCCCATGAAAGAAAAAATTAAGAAAATTAGGAATTTTATACAGGTGATTTTTTTATTATTTAGAAAAAAAATCAAAGGTTTTTTTCAATTCAAATTGAGCGGAATTACCTTGCCAAAAATAAAATTTAAACAAAAAAGCTTTACGCTATCCTTGCCCATCATCTTAGCGATTACAGTGGGAGTTGCAGGAATAAGCTATGGGGCAGTTGAATATCGTAAAACCTCTAAGATAATAGGGGAAGCTCAGCAATTAGCAAAAGAAGAAAAATATAGTGAAGCAAACGAAAAATTGGAATTTGCTCAAAATAGCTGGCTCATTAAGAATTTAGGAATAAAAAAGCAAGAAATCAACAATACAATAGAGAAAAATAAAAAATTAGATGAAGATAAATTAACATACAACCAAGGATTAGATAATCTCAATAAAGGCGATTTACAAGAAGCAATAAATTTATTATCAGGACTTCCTGAAAGCTCTTTTTATTATCAAAAAGCCCAAACCAAAATAGAAGAGTCTAAAAGAAAAATAGTCGAGGGAGAACTTGGCGAAACAAAAATAGCCAAAGAAGAGGCTGAACAAAAGGCTAAAGAGGAAGAATCAGCAAAAAAAATTGCTGAAGCAAAGGCTAAACAAGAAGAGCTTGAAAAAAATATAAAAGCGCAACAATTATCTCAAAAGGAAGCTGAGGAACAAAGAATGAAGGCAGATAATGATAATGATGGTTTAACTTATGCTCAAGAATTATCCGCTGGGACATCTGACTTAAATCCAGATTCTGACGGGGACGGTGTTATAGATAGCTTAGATGAGCATCCTGCTGGAGGAGATAGGAATCTTGCTCAGGACTTCCAATGGACTTACCAGAATCAAAAATGGGAATATACACTTTCAATACCAGACGATTGGTATCAATATTATAAAAATAAACCAAGAATTCCTCACGGGACAGATTATGTAACATTTAACGACCCATATGTTAAAAAGATAGCCCAAAAGATTAAAGAAACCGCAGAAACTAACGGTTATCATACTACTTCATTCTTTTTGGCTTTTATCCAAAGCTTGCCATATGTTGCAGATTCTTATACAAAATTTGATGAGCTTCCTAAGTATCCAATCGAGACCATAATTGATAGGAATGGCGATTGCGAAGATACAGCGTTTCTCCTTGCTTCACTTGTTCAAGCTATGAATATTGGAGCAGCATTGATTCAATTTAATGACCACATGGGAGTGGGAGTAAAAACAGTCCATTCACAGTCAGGATATTATTATCCTGTCGGCGACGACTGGTATTATTATTATGAAACTACGGGGGAAGGATGGGATATAGGTGAGTTACCCGACGAATATAAATATCAAAATGCTAAAGTGATGGTGGTCGGCCAATTGGGAAGTCAGCTTGTATCTCCTCAATATATAAAACCATGCTATGCTTCTCCAGATTTTTCTGGTTATTATTATGACGGAAAAAATTATTATTTAGACAGCCAATGTTATAATCCGGTATATTGCTTGTCATATAAAGGGTATTATTTTAATCCCCAAGTAACAACTGAGTTGTATTGGGATAGTGGTTGCTCCCAAATTGTTGTAAGGGGATGTGCCAAAGCCACGAGTTATCCAGGATATTTTACTAATGGGATTGATTATTATTCTGATTCTCGGTGTATCCAAAAAGCAAAGATATGTAGACCCGCCACATATTATTCTGATAGATATTGGGATGGTTCTGATTTTTATTGGGATAGTAGTTGCACACAAAAGGTAGTATCTTGGTGTTCTAAGTCTATTTATTATTCAGGATATTTCTTCAATTCCATTGACGGAAAGATTTATGTTGACTATCAGTGCACAATTAAAAAATAGTTTTATCTAAAAAATATAACGAGTAGCAGGGTGGGGTAAAATTTGATAAGATAGCGTTAGGCTCGTGGGCTTAAGTCTGGTATGTAAATATACTCAGTTTGTTGCTGGATTATAGCTCTAACATCGTCCAGGCCCCGCAGCTAAACAAAACCACCTTTTTATTGGGGCGGTTTTTTGGTAGGATAAAATATAAATTAATTTAAGGTTATAAAAATGTCCGAAAACCAAAACAAGAAAATTAAAATCTTCTTGAACCTTAATCTGTTACTCTGTTTTATTTTAGCAGGAACTTTATTTTTTTATTTACTTGGAAATTCTTTTTTACGAAATGAATCGGTTCTGACTATTATTTCTATTTTTGCAACTTCAACGGTTTTTTACAGCGCCATTCAATCTCTAAAAAATAAAAAGATTTCCATTGATTTATTGGCAAGTGTCGCCTTAGCTGTCTCTTTGTTTGGAAAAGAATGGGTAGCTGCTATTTTTATAAACTTAATGATTGCTTCGGCAAGAGCTTTCATGGACTATGTCAAAATTAAATCTCATTCTGCCCTTGAAAGTTTAATGAAATTAAAACCAAAAAAAGTGAAGATAATCCAAGGTGGTAAAACGATAGAAGTTCCCTTAGAAAATGTAAAAAGAGGAGATATGGTTGTTATTGAATTAGGAGAGAGGATTCCGGTTGATGGCCTAATTGAAAAAGGCGAAGCAATGGTTGATCAGTCTTCTTTAACTGGTGAATCAATTCCAGCTTTAAAGAAAGAAGGTGATAGGGTTTTAAGCTTCACGACGGTTGTTTCCGGTCATTTAATTCTTCAGGCCGAAAAAGTCGGCGAAGAGACAACTTTCGAGAAAATTATTGCCTTGATTGAACAGTCCCAAGCTAATAAAGCGCCAATTTATACCTTAATGGATAAATTTGCTAAATGGTATATTATTCTTACCATTATAGGCTCTTTTATTGTTTATTTATTTTCAAGAGATGTAACTTTACTTGCAGCACTTCTTTTGGTAAGTTGCGCCGATGATATTGCAATAGCTACACCATTAGCTTTAATGACGGCTATCACTCACAGTGCCAAACACGGCGCAATTATCAAGGGTGGAGATTATCTTGAGGGATTAGCAAAAATAAAAACGATAATTTTTGACAAAACCGGTACTTTAACCCAAGGTAAATTAAGAATTGAAGAGATTTTTCCTTTTAACCAAAAAAACGAAAAAGAAGTTTTAGAATTGGCTGTTATTCCTTCCTCATATTCTAACCATCCGATTGCCCATACTATTATTGATTATGCTAAAGAAAAAAACATTCCCATCAATGAACCGGAAGATTTTGAGGAGTACGGCGGGAGGGGAATGTCAGCTTTCTATAAAAATAAAAAGATTATAATAGGCAAATTGTCATTTTTTAAAGACTTGAAAATAAGAATAAGTCAGCAGCAGCTTTCTGATATAAATAAAGCAATATTAAAACGATTTAATGTTATCCTGGTTGCGTATAATAATGAATTAATTGGTTTTATAGTCCTAGCCGATGAACTCAGGCCAAAGATAAAAGAAACAATGAAGGAGTTAAAAAAAATGGGCGTAGAAAAAATTGTAATGCTTACCGGCGATAACGAACTTATCGCTCAAAGAGTAGCCGAAGAGATAGGAATCGACAAATTCCATGCCAATCTTTTGCCAGACGATAAGTTAGAATATTATAAAAAATATTCCAGTAAGAAATATAAAGTCGCGATGGTTGGCGATGGGGTGAATGATGCACCCGTCTTGGCCCTATCAGATATTGGAATCGCTATGGGTGCCATTGGTTCAGACGCAGCCATTGAAGCCGCTGATATTGCCATGATGAAAGATGATTTATCCCAGATTCCGGAATTGATAAAAATCGGTCGTTCTACGCTGAGAGTTATTCGTCAAAACCTCTTGATGTGGGGAGTATTAAATATTTTAGGTTTTTCATTAGTTTTCCTGCATATTCTTAATCCTTCTGGTGCCGCCGCTTATAATTTCATTAGCGATTTCATTCCAATTTTAAATTCGTTAAGGCTTTTTAAATAATAAAATGAGTAGCAGGGGGAAAGAGTTGATATGCTTTGGCGGACAACGATTTAAGTGTTGTCATAGCAACAGATTTCCTTTATTCTTTATTAAAGACTGGTAGCAGACAACACTCTTTCGCCAGTCGCCAGTAGGTTCTAACATCGTCCCATAGCCCCAGCAAAGCGTTGTCTAAGTCCGTCTCGGGCTTGATTTTTTTTCTAAGGTGTTATAGAGTATAAAATCATAAAAAATGATAATAAGGAGGAAGGCAGCACTTTTTAAAAAATAAATATAGGTTAAAGTGATAAGAAAAAAAATAGAAAGGAAGAAAAAATGGCAGAAGAAAAAGTAAAATACATAAAATGTCCTGGGTGTTCTTCAATGCTTCCTGAGGATGACATAATGGCTCAAAAAGCACATATGGAAAGATTTCATCCAGAAATCATAATTCAACGCTTAAAGCGTGAAGGACTCCATCGAGAGGCAGAAGATTTCGCAAGACAAAGAGAATGCCTTTATAGAGCAACCTAGAAGAGGAGTGGTTTCCAGAATAAAAAACTAACCATAAGCCAGTTCTTATAGAATAATGGGAACTGGCTTTTTCTTTTCCATCACATAATTGTCCGGCTTATCACTCAGGCGGTTTTTTGGTAGAATGAAAATATGAAAGTAAAAATTCTAATTATTTTAATTATTTTAGTTGTTTTGGCCGGGGTTTGGCTCGGGTTGAGGTTTTTAATCGGCGAATCGCCGGTAGAGCCAATTGCATGCACAATGGACGCAAAACTCTGCCCGGACGGTTCTTATGTAGCCAGAATTCCGCCGAAATGCGATTTTGCGCCGTGCCCGGAAACAAAAACAATAAAACTTTATTATTATAATTACGAACTGGACAAAGATGAATCAGGCAATATCGCTTGCAGTAGAAATGGATTGATGGCGGTTGAGAGAGAAATTCCAATAACTCAAACGCCGATTCAGGATACCATTAAGCTTTTGCTTTCAGGCGAACTAACCGAAGAAGAAAGGATCCAAGGAATTGATACCGAATATCCGTTGGAAGGACTTTCATTAAAAGGTGCTTCGTTGAAAGACGAAGTTTTAACACTTGAATTTAATGATCCTAATAATAAAACAGTCGGTAGTTCTTGCCGGGTGGGCATTCTTTGGTTTCAAATTGAAGCAACAGCAAAACAATTTCCAGAAGTCCAGCAAGTCCGTTTTTTACCCGAGGAGATTTTCCAGCCGTAAGAAAAACTATAAGTAAATTATGACCAGAAATAAAAAAATTGCGATTATAGGCGGAACGATAATCTTTCTGGTAATAGGAATCGCCGTTTTTTTATTTCTTTATCAATTTTCGGCTCCGCAAAAAGGAGCAGAAGAAGAACGAATAGTGGTCAACCTAACCACTACGGAAGAAGAACTCATCCCAAAATTAAAAGAGCAAGGATACATAAGAAACGAGTGGGTATTCAACTTTGTGCTAAAGAGAAAAGACTGGCAAGGAAAAATAGAACCAGGTGGCTATGTGGTTTCAAAAAGTATGAATGCATGGCAATTAGCAGACACGTTGGTAAACCATCCATATCAGAAATGGATATTGATACCAGAAGGGTTGAGAGCAACAGAAATCGCAGAAAAACTGCAAAAAGAATTAAACTGGAGTAATTTGGCGAAGGGAGAATTTCTTGTTGAGGCTCACGAGGGTTATCTCTTTCCGGACACTTATCTTTTGGATTTTGATTTCACCGGTACGGATGTCGCAAAAAGAATGAATGGCCAGTTTAACGAGAAAACAGCAGATTTATTTAAAGAAGCTGCAGAAAAAAACATAAGGAATGATACTTTAATAGTTTTAGCATCTTTAATCCAGAGAGAAGCCGCAAACGAAGAAGAAATGCCCCTGATCGCCGGAGTAATCTGGAATAGATGGCTGGAAGACATGCCGTTTCAAATAGATGCGACCATCCAGTACGATTTAGGAGGACCTGGGAACTGGTGGCCGGTTATAAAACCGGATGATTATAAAATCGATTCTCCTTACAATACTTATATTTACAAGGAACGCCCGCCGAGTCCGATTTGCAATCCGGGATTAGCGGCGATTGATGCTATAATAAATTCAGAAGACAGCGAATATTTATATTACTTGCACGACAACGAAGGAGTAATCCATCTCGCCAAGACTTACGAAGAGCACTTACAAAACATTGAGAGATACTTAAAATGAGACACTCCGCTGTCTCAAATGAGACAGTCCCAATAGTGCCTTTCTGTGTCCTATCTGTCCCATTTTAGCTTAAAAAGACTCCCGACCGAGACGCGTCGGTGAAACATCTCTAAAGCGCCCGAAATCTCTCTTAAAACCGGGGTTCAGAACTGAGGTACACAGCAAATTTATTTAATAAAAACAATAATGCGGCACGAACAATTAAAAAATCACATAAAAGGCTCTTTTCTTAAGGAAGAATATCTAGAGGCGTTTTTAGTACAAAGCGCTTATATTGAAAGTTTTCTAAAAATTTGTGCAGATTTTAATTCATGGAAAAGTTGTGGCGGGAGAAAAATGAGTGAAGATCCTATCTTAGTTACGATGTACCATCAGATACAACGATATAACTTAAATGAATTGATAGATTTTCTCTATAAATCCAAGTTAATTTCTGAAGAACAAAAAAAATTGTTAAATAATTATAGAGAAAAACGAAATAGGGTTTTACATGACTTAATAAAAGAAATCGCGAAAGAAACATTCGAAAAAGAATTACAAGAAACTTGTGTAGTTGGAAATAAAATTATTGATGGTGAAGAATTTAAAAGAATTCATTCACTAATCGATTATCTTGAAAATGACGAAAAATTAGAAAATACTCAAAAAAAAGAATTAATAAATTTAGTTCCGGGAAAGAGTCAAAATAATTCTGACCGAGACGGGCCAACGGGGAAGCCCAAAAGAGCCTGAAATTTCCCCTTAAAACCTTTCTAGACCGGGATTAAAAAAAGTTCTAACATCGTCCCATAGCGCCAGCCATCACATGTTAAGTCGGGTTACTAAGACACGTAATTTTTAATAAATAAATTTATGAAACAAATACTTAAAAAATATTGGTGGGTTGTAATAATTCTTTTAATTATTGGGTTTACTTTTTATTGGTATGAATGGCGACCAAGCCAAATAAAACAACGGTGTTCTGCCGAAGCGAGATTTGATATAAGAGCTGCACTTGAGAATGACGACAATAAAAGACAAGAATTTATAAATATGTATTACGAAGATTGTTTGATGCGATTTGGATTAAAATAAATTTATGGACGAAAAAGAAAGGATAGAACAAGAAGTCGTTAAGAGATATTTAAAAAATAAAAATATTCAATTTAAAGACGAAGAGATTATTTCAAATTCAATGCAAAATAGTGAAGTTGATATTTTTTACGATAATAAAAAATATCAAATAAGACTTGGCGATGATAAAAATATAGCTGAAAGAATAAAAACTGTAAAAAGGTTTCGGAAGGCTAAAGAAGAAAATAATAAAGAAGAGATGGCGAATAATTTTTTTAAAATATTAAATTTAAGGGGGCCTAACGAAATTTTTAATGAAGTGGTTATAAAACCAGCGATAGAAAAGATAAATAAATATTTAAATCAAGCAAGAGGGGTGACTTTGCTGATTAATTCAGATTTAGATTATTTAGATCCGCTTTGGGTAAAAAATGAGTTAGAAAATTATCGAGAGACAGAAGAAGAGATTTTCGATAAATCTAAAAATTTTTTTGATGAAATTTATTTAATCTGTCCTAGTGAAAATATAAAAATTTATCCTTTATTATAAGTAATCCCGACTGAGACGCGTCGGCGAGACACCACCAAAAGCCCCGATTTTTCCCTTAAAACCTTGGTTCTAGACCGGGGCACACAGCTAAGAAAGTTCAAAAAATCGCCAGCTAGACAGTTTTCTGATAGGATAATTTAAAAGGTCTCAAAAGGTTAAATTTAATTTAAAAATATGGCTATAATAAAATGTCCAGACTGCGGTAAAGAAATATCTGATTCTGCTCCTCAATGCATTCATTGCGGAAGTCTCAATACTGCAGTTAGCAATCAAGAAAAAGAAGCTCGAAAGTTTGTTAGAGGAGCTGGCATATTTGCTGGTACTCTTGGCTTGATTGTTGGTTCGATTCTAATACTGTTAATAATCCTAATTCTCGCTATATTCAGTTGGAAAGTAGCACTATTTTTTGCTTTTATTCTTTTTGGCCTTTGGTGGTTCTGGCTAACAGCAATAAGGAAAACAAGGATTAAATAAATCTATGTAAGAAAAAATTAAGAGATAGTTCGAATTAACCAGGTTCCAACATCGTCCCATAGCCCCAACTAATCGCCATTTTGGTGGTTTTTTGGTAGAATGAACGCCATTCTTAAGCCTAGTCGCTCTGGGCAGTTTTTATTTTAAATCAGTTTGATTTTCAAACGAAAAAGTGATACTTTTAAAAGTAGATAACCTAATAAAATATAAAAATGAAAATCAGAAGAAAAAAAGTTCAATTTTTGGCTCGCAAACAAGTTGCTAAGCACACACGTATTTCGTTTACTACAAAGAGTGGAAAGACAGTTTCTTTCAAATCAGCAACGCCTATAACTAAACGTGTTAGGGTGAGTTTTTTAGCTAAAACAAAAAAATGACCTCCCCTAAAATATATTTAGACACTTGTATAATCAGAGATTGTTTTAAAGATAGAAACAAACATTCGCTTGATTTATTAGAAGAGATTGAAAAAAAACAAATAAATTGCATTAGTAGTATTTATGCAATTTTAGAATTCTTAGGTATTGAACAAGACTTTAAATATTTTGAAAAATCAATCGGGAAAAATGAAGAAATAAATAGCATTTTACGAAATAGGCATAAGAAAAATCTTACTCAAGCCGAATTTGAAGATATAGACGCTAATGTAAGAAAATTTTTCGGACAAAGACAATACAAAGATATAAAATTCGTAAGTTTAACAGGAAATGGTTGGGAATTAGGACTTAAAATTGCACTTTACTCAAACATTGAAAATAGCGACGCTTTACACTTAGCGGCCGCCTTAGGTGAAAGATGTGATTTTTTAGTAACAAACGACACCTTTTTTATTAAAGAGACTAAAAATTTCATTAAGACAACCCCCCGTAAATTAAAAATATGCAAGCCCGAAGAAGTTAAATTATAAGTCGCTGATTGGCAAAATAAGCCTTGACTTGATTAAAAACCAAAACTATTAAGGATAAATAGTGGATAGTAGGATAGAGTAATTAAGTCCGAGGACTTAAATCTGGGATGTAAATATACTCAGTTTGTTGCTGGATTATGGTTCTAACGTTGTCCACGATGACAATAGGGAGCAAAATCTAACTAACTTATTGATATTTATGAAAATTATCAAAATAAGAATTAAAAATTTTAGATCGATTAAAGACTCTGGGGACATTGAAGAAGTAACACCAATCTTTGCTCTAATCGGTCGTAATAATACAGGCAAATCTTCATTTCTTAAAGCCATACAAATATTATTAGATAGAAGGAAAGTTGGCATTGAAGATTTTCATAGAGATTTAAAGGGTCCCATAGAAATTTCTGGTACAATCTTAAAAGGATTTGGACCCTCTGCAGAGGAAATAGATCTGAAAGTAGTATATTCAAAAAGCACATTGAAACCAGAGTACCTTGTTGCTGGTAAAAAAGTTGCAACTACTGTTTTTAAGGCTTTGCTTCCAGAACTACTTTCGATTGATGATATTAGAAATCCTGACGAATCTAAAGCCGAAGGTCAAAAGCAGACTTTACTCAACAAAATACTTAAATTACCTAGTGTATTAGGTAGTGAATATGTGACAAAATATGAAGAGTTGTCAGCAGAACTTCAAACTTTAAAGGAGAAAGAAGCTACTTCACTTTCTGGAAAAATAACCAAAAAATTTCAAGATATTCTTAATGAAAAAAACTATTCTATCGTTATATCTCCATCAATTGATATAGAAAAAGGAGTTAGTTATCATACAGCATTGCTCGACGCTAACATTCCCAAATCAAAAAGCGTAGACATATTGAATTCTGGTACAGGCTTACAAAGCATGTATATACTGACTTTATTGGAGATTTGGGCAGAATTATCAAATAAAAATGATGAAGCAATTTTAATTATTGAGGAGCCAGAAGTATATCTTCACCCCGATTATCAGAGAAGAATGTTTGCTGCTATGCGAAGAATAGCAGAAAACAATCAGGTGATTTTCACAACACACTCTCCAATAATGATTTGTGATATTTGGCTTACAAAGAGCGTACGACAGGTGAAATTAAACAAAGAAGGAGAAACTTTGATTGAAGGGGTTAAGATAGAGGACGTAATTGATGAGTTAGGTATCAGGTATGAAGATGTACTTAATCCCAGCCTGATAGTTTTCGTCGAGGGTGAAGATGATATCACTTTCTTTAAATCACTTGGGCTTGAACATCCAAAAATGAAAATCATAGCCTCTGATGGATTTAGGGCAATTCATTGTTTTGCATTCATTAAAATTATATCTAGTGAGTATGTAAACAACGATTTTGTAATAATTACCGATAGTGATGGACACGATTCTGAGGAGAGGAAAAAAGATTTAAAGCAAGAAATATTACAACAGTTTGGAAATCCATCAAGCAAACTTATGGAAAAACTAGACTCTCGAATTTTAGTGTTAAACAAATATGAAATAGAATCTTATTTCTTAAATGTCGATATTCTAAAGGCAGCCTTTCCCGAATTAGAAGGTGTAAAGATCGGCTCTTTTATTAAGGAGTATGAATCTAAGTACGAGGAGAAGAAAAAGGAAGTACAGGGTGGTACATTACGAATGGCTGAGTTTCAAAAATATCTAAAACCAAAAAAGATTTTTGAGCCTTACGGAGTTTCTGAGTTTGAAAAAGCATATAAAAGCTTCTGGAGAGATAAGCCAATCTTTATTGAGGTAAAAGAAGAGATTGCAGGGAAATGTGCTGAAATAAGCACAGGAGGTACAGATTGGTTCGCTTATATTTTAAAGAACGTTTCTACTTTTGATCGTGAATTAGTGACAATGAAAGACGCTGTCATGGAGAGAGTAGAGGAGTGATGGGGTCAAGTAAAGTGGTTCTAATATCGTCCAGTAGGAGCTAAATCGGGTATATATACCCCTTCAACTTTCCTAATCCTGGTTCTAACGTCGTCCACGATGCGGAGCTGAGTTCAGAAAATCGCCAATTGGGCGGTTTTTTTTGGTAGAATTAAATAGAATTATGAAAATATCAAAAGCAGAATTTGTTAAAGGTGTTATCGGGGACGATTACGGTTCGGAAGACAATTTACCGCACATCGCTTTTTTTGGCCGCTCCAATGCGGGGAAATCAAGCGTGATTAACTCTTTAGTCGGCAAAAAAGATCTTGTAAAAACAAGCAAGATGCCAGGGAAAACACGTGAAGCGAATTTTTTCCGCATCAATGATTCTTTCTATTTTGCGGATTTTCCCGGATATGGATATGCGAAGTGTTCGATATTGGAGCGCAACAAAATGATCAAAAGGATCTTTTGGTATGTGGAGTTTTCCAATGCGAGGCCCAAAGCAGTTTTCTTAATTATTGACGCCAATGTCGGCTTGACTGCCCTCGACCGGGATGTGATAAAAATTCTCGAGGCAAATAAACATCAAATTGTCATTGTTGCAAACAAAATTGATAAATTAGCTAAAGGCGCCGTGGGAAAACAGTTTTCCTCAATCCAAAAAGAAGCGCGAGATATACCGGTTTTGGGATATTCGGCTAAAACAAACGAAGGAAAAGACGAATTAACCCAAAAAATTGCGAGTTTTATATAAAAACGCCCCGACCGAGACGCATCGGTGAAACATCTCTAAAGCGCCCGAAATCTCTCTTAAAATGGGGTTTAGAACTGAGGTACACAGCATACTACTATATTATTTGTTTCTTTAGTATTGTATGGTATATTGAAACTATGGAATACAACACTACCACTATAGAAAATACACCAAAAGATGTCTTTTTGCATCTTTTGAATATTCTCACCTTTTTTATCAGCGTTATTGGTTTTATTACGCTTTGTATCCAGTATATCAGCGCTCTTTTTCCCGACCCTCTCAATTTTTATTATACGGGCATAGCAAATGCGGTTCGTTTATCAACATCAATGCTTGCCGTAGCGGTTCCGGTGTATCTTTTAACCTCATGGCTATTGGCAAAAGACATTGCCAGTAATCAAAAAAAGCGGGAGCTGAGACTAAAAAAAGGGCTGATTTATTTTACTCTTTTTATATCTACAGTTACCATCATTGTAGATCTTATTATCTTTGTCTATAACTTCTTGAGCGGCGAATTGACTATTCAGTTCTTTTTGAAAATACTTGTTGTGCTTTTGGTGGCTGCGGCTGTTTTCGGATATTATATTTGGGAGCTGAGACGGAAAAATATGAGGTCTAAAACCCCAAAGATACTTGCTTGGACTCTTTCTTTTGTGGTGTTAGCAAGTATAATTGCAGGTTTTTTCATTATTGGCACGCCAGCAGAGCAGCGGGACAGAAGATTTGATGAACGAAGAGTAAATAACCTCCAGATCTTGCAGAGCCAGATTGTTAATTACTGGATACAGAAAGAAAGTCTTCCTCAAAGCCTTAGCGGACTAGAAGACAGTATTTCCGGATTTGTTGTCCCCAAAGATCCTCAGAACGATGCCTTATATGACTATAATATTCTTAGTCCTCTTTCATTTGAATTGTGTGCAACATTTAGAACTTCAACTAAAGACTTCAGCTCCACTTATAAGGGTTCAACATCTTTCTACATGGAGTCGTCACCCTATGGTTCATTTCAGCAAAATTGGGATCATGAAGCAGAGAGAACCTGTTTTGAAAGAACAATCGACCCCGACTTATATAAAAACAATGAGCAATTGAAAGTATCCGTGCCAGTGCGAGACTGATTACAGATTTGTCTTATACCGGAAAATGCCTGTCGCTAGGGCAGTTTTTTTTGACAAAATAGTCGCTCAACATAGATAGAGGGCCGGTGGGCACAAAATAAGACATTTAAATATACCCTATTTAAATATACCCTTAAATAGGGTCTCATTTGTCTCATTTTAGCTTAAAGAAGCCCCGACCGAGGGGCATCGGTGAGACACTCCGAGAGCAGCCGAAATTCCCCTTAAAACCTTGGTGTCAGACCGAGGATGCCAGCAGGCTAGTGCTCGGTTCAAGCGGTCAAGCCGCATCAAAAATCGCCAGAATTACCCTTAAAATCTTTTGAAAGATAAATATTGAGAAGTCATTTTAACTGGCTTTTTATTTTTACTTGCTTAAGGTTTGGTTAAAAGATAGAATAAAAATATGTTGATTTGGATAGCGACAATTATTTTAGCTTTAATCATTATTGGCGGGTGGCTGTTTTTCAAAAAAAATTCCGACCGTTACCTCTATAGAGAAAAAGCACCGATAAACTTTTTTTTCAGGTGGGGTCATTTTTGCCACCACCTTTTCAAAATTGTGATAATTATTCTTTTTATGATCGCAATCTTCTCTTTTTATAAATACCTTTTAAGTGTCTCTAATTTTTTTGCGTTAACGGCGGCTGTAATTGCCGGAATTGTTCTGTCTGGCGGAAAAGAATTGCTGGATAAATACATTACACTAGATGATGTTATTGCCTCTATTTTAGGAATAATAATTGGTTTCCTCGCAATTATTTTATTTTTTTAAATACGAAACTGAATATGCGGCATTGCTTCCTGACCGAGACGTGTCGGTGAGACACTCCGAGAGCAGCCGAAATTCCCCTTAAAACTTTGCTTCCAGCTCGGTGAACACAGCCATTTAAATAATTTTAATAATTTTTAACCTTAATTTTATGGACAACAACACAATTCAAGTAGAATCATTGAACGCACAGGAGCATCAGCAAAAAGCTGATAGAAAACCAATAACCGAGCTTCCATTTATGGAAGCGAAGGTGAAGAAGATAACGAAGTTCTCTTCGCCAAAAATTAGCATAAAAACCGCTATTATTATTGTGGTGATTATAGCATTGGGCGTGTTAGCTTATGTTTTTAAAGGTTTGTTTATCGTGGCAACCGTTAATGGCAGTCCGATAAGCCGGCTGGCCATTATTCGAGAACTCAAGAAGGCGTCAGGCAAAGATTTATTGGATTCTCTTATTGTCAAAAAGCTCGTTCAGAACGAGGCGAACGCAAAAAAGATTGTTGTAAGCGATGACGAAATCAATGAGGAAATAAAAAAAATTGAAGATCAGGTTATAGCACAAGGCGCTACGCTTGATGCGGCGCTCGCCGCGCAGGGGATGAGCATGGAAGATTTAAGGAAACAGATTATCTTCCAAAAGGAAGTAGAAAAATTGGTTGCAGACAAAATAAACGTTACGGATGAAGAAGTAGCGCAGTATATTAAGGATAATGCAATTTCAATCCCAGAAGGGCAGGAAGCGACGACTATTGCCCAGATAAAAGATGAGCTGAGAAATCAAAAACTGAGTACAGAGGCCAATGTCTTGATAGCTGCCCTGAAGTCGCAAGCTAAGATTCGCTATTTTGTAAATTATTAATTTTCTGATAGAAATGAAAAATGTCTGTGCACATCCCCAATAAGCTATTGACAAGGTGCTTTGGTGTACATTATAATGTACATAGGACAATAAATTAAAATAATTATTATGGACACAAAAACAACATTATCTATCTCTGAGGCAAGAAAAAAAATATTTAAAATAGCCGAAAAAGTCCAAAGGCCAGCTACTTACTATACTTTAACTGAAAAAGGCAGACCAAAGATTGTGGTTTTATCTGCTGACGAATTTGAATCTTGGCAAGAAACTTTTGAAGTAATGCGAATTTTCCCAAAATTAGAGAAAGAGATAGAAAGAGCCGAAAAAGAATACAAAAAAGGGCATCGTTTAACTCTTGAAGATGTACTGTCTAAAGAGGGGTTTGTCTTGTATAGGAAATCAAAAAAATAAATATGTATCAAATAATTCTTTCGAGAAACGCGGAAGAAGATCTGGATAAAATTAATAAAAAATATAAGCCGCACATTTTCGCGGCTTTATTTGATTTAAGAAAAAATCCATATTCAGGGAAAAGGCTTAAAGGGAAATTTCAGGATTGTTATTCTTTGCGAGTTGGACCCTATCGAATTATTTATAAAATCTATAAACGAAAGCTAAATATTCTTATAATTCGCATTGGTCAACGTCAGGGAGTATACAGATAGTACGCAGGGGAATCGCCAATCCGCCTTTCGGCGGAGCTACGATTTTTGAAGCCGTTAAAGAACTTGATTTTTTGAAAGAATTAATGTAAGATAGAAGCAGTTGAGAGTTTGGATTACAAATAGGTATATCCGCTATTACAGATGGATAATAAATAATAATATTTGCAATTCATACGGCTAAGAGTTGCTTTTTATTTAAAAATGACTAAAAAACAACAATTTTTGTCAGAGCATAATAAATTGTCTCCTTCAAGATTGCAGGCTACAACACCTTTGCTTTCACGTTTTAGAATAGAGAAAACTTCGCTTTTTAAAGATGATAATTGGTCAATAGATAAACTTCGCAGACCATTTATTTTGTGGCTTACTTCTTTGCCATCAGGAGAAAAAGAAAAAATTAAGAAGGAGAATTAAGAACCTCCACTTTCAGCGGAGGTTCTTATTAATTCTTGACATTTTTATAACAATAAATTATTAATGAATAAATATGGCAAAAAAGGAGGCAGAGGTAATCGAGGATTTGGTGGCGATCACAGAAGAAGCTGGTAAACGAAATATTAAAAAATCCCCAATTCGGGGGGTTTTTAAATAACCAATCTCTAGAGATTGAAAAAAAGGAAAGACAAGGGGAAAAAAATTATAAAATAAAAGAGCGTTTTACCGTCTTAATTTTATATGTTTAAAGAAAATGAAATAATTTTCGATGTGGCAATAATTGGCGGCGGCCCCGCTGGTATGATGGCAGCCTGCAGAGCAGGGGAGTTGGAAGCAAAGGTAGTGCTTTTAGAAAGAAATAACACCCCAGGAAGGAAACTTTTACTTACAGGAAAGGGAAGAAGCAATATTGCTAAAGCCGAATTTAATCCAAGAGAACTTGTTAAAAAATACGGAAGGGAAGGCGATTTTCTTTTGCATCCCTTATCTGTTTTTGGGGTAAAAGAAATAATTGGATTTTTTGAGAAAAAAGGATTAAAAATTAAAATTGAAAGAGGGAAAAGGATTTTTCCTCAAAGCGACCTGGCCAGCGACGTTTTGAACATTTTTATTGATTATTTAAAAAAGAATAAGGTTAAAATAATGACCAATTCAAAAGTGGAAAAAATATTAAAAGAAAAAAACAGGGTTTCAAAGATTATTTTAAAAGACGGTAAGGAAATTTCAGCTAAAAATTATATTATTGCGACTGGCAGCAAATCCTTTCCCGGCACTGGTTCCACCGGCGATGGTTATAAATGGGCAAAAGAAATGGGTCATACTGTTGCCAAATTAAGGCCGGCTTTGGCTCCTCTGAAAATTAAAGAAGATTGGCCCAAAGAAGCCCAAGGGTTATCTTTAAAAAACGTTGAATTATCCGTTTTTCAGAATGGCAGAAAAAAGGATAGTCGCTTTGGCGAAATGCTTTTTACCCATTTTGGCTTATCAGGTCCCATAGTTTTGGATTTAAGCGGAGAAGTAGGTGAATTTTTAGAAAAAGGCGAAGTAAAATTATTTCTTGATTTAAAACCGGCTTTGGATTTTCAGACATTGGACAAAAGAATCCAGTCGGATTTTTCGAAATACAACAACAAACTTTTTAAAAATTGCTTATGCGATTTGTTTCCCAAAAAATTGATTCCCATTATCGTTGAATTGTCCGAAATTTTGCCTTCAAAAAAAGTAAATAAAATCGCCCGTGAGGAAAGATACAAGTTAGTTAAGTTGTCAAAGGGGTTGGAAATGACGGTTTCTTCGCTTTTAGGCTTTAGTATGGCGATAATTACTTTAGGAGGTGTTTCCCTGAAAGAGATAGATTCAAAAACAATGAAATCAAAACTAATTGAAAACTTATTTTTTGCCGGAGAAATCATAAATTTGCACGGTCCGACTGGCGGTTATAACCTCCAGCTTTGCTGGAGTACAGGATATCTGGCCGGCCAAATATCCGCAAAAGCTGCTTTGAAAAAATAGAAAAACTGTCTCATTGTATGTTAGAATAATGAAGTATAATTAAAAAACATTTTATCTTTTATGCCAGATATTGAAATCAAGAACTTAATAAAAGATTTCAACGGATTAAGAGCGGTAAATAATATCTCTTTTGAGGTTAAAGAAGGAGAAATTTTTGGTTTATTAGGGCCTAACGGTGCAGGGAAAACTACAACTATTAAGATGTTAGCGACCTTATTAAGGCCTACTAAAGGAGAGGCTAAGGTCTGCGGTTTTGATATTTTAAGACAAAAAAATGAAGTTAGAAATTCTATCGGGATTGTTTTTCAGGAGCCGGCATTGGACAATCGTTTAACCGGAAGAGAAAATTTAGATTTTCACGCCCGCCTTTACGGTTTAGACAAAGAAACTCGTCAAAAAAGAATGAAAGAAGTTTTAAGTTTGGTAGGCCTTGAAAATAAAGCTGATGTATTGGTAATAAACTATTCCGGAGGAATGCAAAGAAGACTTGAGATTGCCAGGGGTTTGATGCATTATCCAAAAGTTTTATTTTTAGATGAACCAACCTTAGGATTGGACCCTCAAACCAGGCATCATATCTGGGATTACATAATTAAACTTAATCAAAAAGAGCGAATTACTATTATTTTAACCACCCATTACATGGAAGAAGCTAACTATCTTTGCCAAAGAGTAGGGATTATTGATTTTGGTAAAATTGTAGTTTTAGACACTCCTCAAAATTTAAAAAACATTTTAGGCGGGGACGTTATTTCAATTGAGGCGGTTCCTCAGAAAAGAGCCTTTGAGATTTTTAAGAAATTGTCCTGGGTAAAAAGAATTAAACAACATTCTGGTTTTATTAATCTAAATGTTGAACAGGGAGAAAATAAAATTCCTCTTTTAATGAAAATAGACCCAAAAGAAGAGGCATTTAAGGTAAAAACAGTTAACCTTAGAAAACCAACTTTAGAAGATGTTTTTTTACATTTTACCGGTAAAACTATTAGAGAGACTGAAGCCAGCCAATCAGAAAAAAATAAGATAAGAACGCGAAGAATTAGAAGATAAAAACATGAAATCAAATAATCTTCAGGCAATTTATATAATGTGGTTGAGGGAAATGAAGAGATTTTTAAGATCTAAAAGCCGAGTGATTGGTTCTTTGATGGTGCCTTTTTCCTTTCTTTTATTTATGGGATTTGGATTTAAATCTGGTTTTAATTTGCCGGGGATGCCTCAAGAAATAAACTATCTTGATTTTTTAGTTCCGGGAATAATCGGTATGACTATGCTTTTTACTTCTACATTTGCTGGCATTTCTGTTCTATGGGACAGAGAATTTGGATTTTTGAAAGAAATAATGGTTGCTCCCGTTAGAAGATCGGCTGTTGTTTTGGGCAGGATCGCTGGTGGAGTAACAACCGCCTTAATTCAAGGAATTTTGATTTTAATTATTTCTCTTTTTATGGGTTTTCAGATTATAAACCCCTTCGGGTTAGTTTTAGCTTTTCTTTTTATGTTTCTAATCAGTGTCGGTTTTATTGGTTTTGGCGTGGCTATTGCTTCAAAAATGAAGGATATCCATGGCTTTTCTTTAATTATGCAGTTTATTGTTTTCCCAATTTTTATTTTATCGGGTGCTTTCTTCCCGATTACAAATTTACCGGGTTGGCTAAAACTATTTTCTTATATCGACCCCCTAACTTACGGGGTAGATGGTTTGCGAGCCAGTTTAATTAATTTTTCTCAATTTCCTGTATTTTTAGACTTGATTTTACTTTTCATTTTTGGCTTTTTGATGGTTATCCTTGGAACCTATTTATTTGCTAAAATGGAAGCCTAAAAATAAACTTAAGCCTTTTTCCAATATCGGTTCTGAGATTATCCAGCTACACTGGAGTTCCGGCTCGCGAGCTTCACTCGCGAGCTTTTAAAATAAGTAAAAATTTGTAATAATGATTAGGCGAAGAATATTTATTCTTCTTGACCCTTCGCCTGCGGCTCGGGTAAATGAATTTGCGTGAGAAGAAATTAAAAAAAATGACTCGTACTTTGCGGTTTATTTGTAAGATAACCTTATGAAAAAAATTTTACTTGAAATCAAAAAATTAAGGATAAAAGCTGCTGAAAAAGAGATATTAAGGGGAGCGAGTTTTCAAATAAAAAAGGGAGAAATTCAGGCTCTTTTGGGCCCCAATGCTTCTGGGAAAAGTACTTTAGCTCAAGTAATTTTAGGTAATCCAAAATATAAAATAACCAGCGGGAAGATTCTTTTTGAAGAAAAAGAAATTAAAAAATTTTCTCCGGAAAAAAGAGTAAAATTGGGCTTATCTTTGGTTTGGCAATCGTCGCCAATAATAAAAGGAGTAAAACTTTCTCAATTGCTTGAAAAAATTTCTCAAAGGAAAATCAAAATTGAAGAAGCAGAGGGGCTTTTAGAAAGAGAAATAAATTTAGGTTTTTCAGGGGGAGAGAAGAAGATTTCAGAATTATTACAGGTGATATCCCTAAATCCCAAACTTGTAATTTTTGACGAAATAGATTCTGGTTTAGACATTAAAAGATTGGAAACTGTTTCAAAGATAATCAAAAAAGAATTGGTAAATAAAAATGTTTCAATTTTACTAATTACTCACTGGGGCCAGATTTTGAATTATTTAAAGCCGGATTTAACTAATGTGATACTTGATGGAAAAATTATTTGCAAAGCAAAAGATTATAAAAAAGTTTTGAGAACCATCAAAAAATATGGTTATGAAAAGTGTAAAAAATGCCAATTTTTGGCAGATTGACCACAAAGTCAAAAATATTTTCGAGGTAAAAGGAGTAACCATTTTACCAAGCCCCGAAGCTTGGCAGAAATTTGCTTGGACAAGAAAATTTTTCGGAGAAAAACCAAAAGAAGGATATTTTATTTGGGTGAAAAAAGAAGTAGATTTTCCATTGACGACTTGCATTACCATTTCCTCGCCAAAAATTTCCCAGGATTTAAGAAATTTATTAGTGATTGAAAAGAACATCAGGGCCAAAGCCAATGTAATTTGTAATGCTAAAGAGAAATTTCTTTGTGGTAAACATTTAGCCAGAGGAAAACTTATTCTCAAAGAGGGAGTTTTTTTAGAATATAATCATATTCATAAATGGGGCGAGAAAGATAATGTTTCCCCGGATTATGAATTTACTTTGGAGAAAGGCGCTCGTTTAATTTACAATTATCGAAATTTATTCCCCCCAGAAAATTTGGAGTTCAAGACCACAATTCATAGTGGGGAAAATACCTCCTCAAATTTAAATTTTATTATTAATTCTTTAAATTCCAAAATAAAGGTAAGAGACACTGTTTTTTTAGAAGGAAAAAATTCTCAGACAGTTGTCAGATTGAGATTAGTTGGAAGAAAAAAGGGACAGATTGAGGCAATTAGTCAGATTTTTGCCACCTCACCGGGAAAAGGACATTTGGATTGTCAGGGATTGTTGGTTGACAAAACCGCCAAAATTTCTTTGATTCCTCAACTGGTTTGTCAAAACAAGGAAGCTCAAATTACCCATGAAGCCTCAATTGGAAAAATTTCAGAAGAAGAATTAACTTATTTGAGGATGAGGGGGCTTTCAGAAAAGGAGGCGATAGATTTAATTGTCAGTGGGTTTTTAAAATGTCGATGAACTTCGTTTATCTTCACGCACGAGCTCGTTAGAGCAAGTGAGAAAGAGCGGTAGCTCTTTCGACTTCGCTAACGCTCGCGTTTATGGAAAATTTAAGTAAAAGGAAAATTGTGGTTGCAATGTCGGGAGGAATAGATAGTTCGGTGGCGGCCGCTCTATTAAAAAAAGCCAATTTTTCTATGAGCGGAGTTTTTATGAAGCTGGCTGATTTACCCCGATTTAGAGAAACCGAAAAAAGAGCGAAAAAAGTTGCTAAAATTCTGGGAATCCCGTTTTTAGTTTTAGACTTAAGAAAGGAATTTAAACAAAGAGTCATTGATCGGTTTTTAAAAGAATATAAATTAGGCCCAACCCCTAATCCTTGCGTTTTTTGCAACAAAGAAATTAAATTCGGGTTATTGCTGGAGAAGGCTTTGAAGATGGATGCTGATTTTATCGCCACGGGACACTATGCCCGCCTTCGACGGAAAATCCCATCCAAATCCCAAATTCCAAAATACAAACTATTAGTAGCGAAGGATAAAGAAAAAGACCAGTCTTATTTTTTATGGCAGCTCGATCAAAAGCAATTAAAACATATTTTATTTCCCATCGGAGATTATACTAAAACTCAAGTTAGAAATTTGGCAAAAAAATTTAAATTGCCTGTTTTGAAAGTTCCAGAATCTCAGGAAATTTGTTTTATTCAAACACCCTTCGCTGCGGCTCGGGTAAATGATTTTTTGAAGATTCATCTTAAAGAAAAGCCAGGGGCAATTGTAGATACACGAGGAAAAATAATTGGCGAGCACCAAGGATTGTGGCTTTATACTATTGGCCAAAGAAAGGGAATAGGGCTTCCCGGAGGACCTTACTATGTTTTAGATAAAAATCTAAAGAAAAACACTCTGATTGTCACTAAAAAAGAAAAGGACTTATATAAAAGAGAACTAGTTGCTAGAAATGTCAGTTGGATCTCCGGGGAAGAGCTAAAACTGCCATTAAAAGTTAAGGTAAAGATTCGCTATCGCCACGAACCTGCTTTAGCCGTAATTACCCGAAGTTTAAAGTCTAAAGTTTATAGTTTAAGGTTTGTTCAGCCCCAGCGAGCAATCACTCCCGGCCAGTCAGTAGTTTTCTATCGAGGCAAAGAGCTTTTAGGCGGAGGGATAATTTGCTAAAATATTTTTAGTAAAATGAAAAAAGTTTTCTGGCTACTACTAATAATTATTTTTTTGGCCTTTGGAGCAAAAACTGATTTTAGCTTGGCTAAACAAAACCAGGCGGAGATTCACTTTTTTTATAGCGCCGTTTGTTCCCATTGCGCCGAAGAAGAAGAATTTTTGAAAGATTTGGAAAAAAAATATCCCGAAGTTGAGATAAAAGAATACGAAATAATCACCAATTCAGAAAATCAAAAAATCTTAAGAGATTTTTATCAAAAATATCAAGTGCCCGAAAGAGAGTGGGGTTATGTGCCAGTGACTTTTACGCCTACTAAATATTTCATCGGTTTTAATCAACAAATTGGCGAGGATATTGAAAATTGTATCAAAGAATGCATAATTGGAGAAAGCCCTGCTCCTCAAAAAATCAAAATTCCCATTCTTGGCGAAATCGATGTTTCCAAAATGTCTTTGCCGGTCTTAACTGTTACTCTGGGAGCTCTGGATGGATTGAATCCATGCGCAATGTGGGTCCTGTTATTTTTGATTGCTCTTCTGATAAATACTCGTTCCAGAAAAAGGATGTGGCTGATTGGAGGGACTTTTATTGCAGCTTCTGGCATTGTTTATTATTTAATTTTGAGTGCCTGGTTAAATTTATTTTTAGCAATTTCTTATGTAAATTTAACCAGGATTTTAATTGGAGTTTTTGCCTTAGGGGTTGGAATTTGGCAAATTAAAAATTTTATTAAGTTTCGTCCCGGGGTATGCAAAGTAACCAATGGTAAGCTAAGTTTTCAAGAATGGATTAAAAATGGGTTAAAGAATCATGCTGAAAAGATAGCTTTTTCACCCCTGACTTTGGCAATTTTAGGCGGAGTGATTATTTTGGCTCTGGGAGTAAATTTAATTGAATTTTTCTGTTCAGCCGGACTACCGGCAATTTTCACCCGAATTTTAGCCTTAAACGAACTCTCCGCCTTAAGTTATTATCTTTATATCTTGCTTTACACTTTCGTTTTTATGCTTGATGATTTAATTGTTTTTACTCTGGCAGTAATCACTCTAAGCAAAATCGGTTTTACTGAAAAATACAATTACTGGGCTACTTTAATTGGGGGGTTGCTAATACTTATTTTAGGATTATTATTAATATTTAAACCCGAGTGGTTAATGTTTGCATGAAACGGGGCTTGACTACCCTTCTTGCTTAAATTAAGCTATAATTAAATTGAAGTTCTGTAGAAAAAGGTCGAGAATTAGGCAATTAGATACCCGAGCATAGCGAAAGCAAAGAGAACTTTGTTCTCTTCTTCACCTTCGCTTTTGCTCCGCAAAAGCTCGGTGGCTGAAGATGAAGGTATCTAATATCTATAAACCTTATAAAAACAATCTAAAAAAATATGGAAGCTTATTGCGTAAAATGTAAGGCGAAAAGGGAGATGGAGAATGAGAAAGAGATAGAAATGAAGGGAAAAGGGGGAACAAAAAGAAGAGCAATGACCGGGAAGTGTCCGAAGTGCGGAACAAAGATGTTCAGGATTTTAGGAAAGGCATAGGAAAGTAAGCCAATTAAAAAAATATTCCTTTGACCCAAAACCACCATTGGTGGTTTTGGGTTATTTATGAAAGTCAGAACTAAAAATTTTAGTTTTTTTATTTTAGGAGCTTTATTCTCTCTAAATATTTTAGCCTGGATTGCAGTTTATGATTTTTGCAAGCCTCAACTTCTCGCGGTTAACTTTTTTGATGTTGGGCAAGGTGATGCTATCTTTATAGTAAGCCCTCAGAGACATCAGATTCTAATTGACGGGGGGCCGGGGCCTGCTATTTTAGAAAAATTGGCAGCTGAGATGCCTTTTTATGATAGGTCTTTAGATTTAATTATTTTAACTCATCCCGAACGCGACCATATCTCCGGACTGATTGAGGTTTTGAAAAGATACGAGGTTGAAAATATTTTATGGACTGGAATAGTCAGAAATAGTTCTGAATATGAAGAATGGATGAAGCTAATTAAAGAGGAAAAGGCTAAAATTTTTATCGCTAAACTTAGCCAAAAAGTTATCTGCCAGGGAAATCATCCCGAGCAGAAAGGGGAATTTATGGAAATTTTGAATCCCTTAGAAAGTTTAGAGGGCCGGGAATTTAAAAATGACAGCAATGATACTTCGATTGTTATTAAGTTAGTTTTTAACAAAGAGACTTTTCTTTTTACTGGTGATATTTCCAGCAAGATTGAAAAAGATTTAAAACTTGCTAATCTCCCGCTCAAAGCAGATATTTTAAAGGTTGCTCATCATGGTTCTAAATATTCGAGTAGTGATTATTTCCTGGAAAGCGTTTTGCCGGAGATAGCCGTAATCCAGGTTGGCAAAAATTCTTATGGTCATCCAACTGAGGAGGTCTTGAGGCGTTTGGAAAAATTTGGTATAAAAACTTTAAGAACTGATTTAGATGGCGACATAAAAATTGTAAGCGATGGTAAAAACTATGAAATTTCCTATTTTTAAAACTAAAATCGAAGGCTTAAATCAGAAGTTTAATTTATCCGATCCTCAAGAGCGGCAGAAATATTTTGGACTAAAAGTAGGGTTGGAGATTGAGAAGCTAAAGAAGTATCTGAAAGATAATACTTTTATTGTTTATCTTTTGGGCAAAAAAAATTCTGGAAAAGGCACTTATTCAAAAATGTTCGCGGAAGCTGTTGGGAAGGAAAAAATAGACCATTTTTCCATTGGTGATATGGTTAGAGATATTGATAAAGAAATTAAAGACGAGAAAAAAAGAAAAGAGTTCCTTTCTTTTTTAGAAAAAAACTATCGGGGGTGGCTTTCTATTGAAGAGATAAGCCGAATTTTAAAGGAGAGAAGCACTAAAACTCTATTGCCGACCGATTTAATTTTAGCCTTTGTCAAAAGAGAAATTGCCAAAAGGCAGAAAAATGCAATTTTTATTGATGGTTTTCCCAGAGATTTGGGACAGGTTTCTTACTCTTTATTTTTTAGAGATTTAATTGGTTATCGTGATGACCCTGATATTTTTGTTTTGATTGATGTGCCCGAAGCAGTAATTGACGAGAGAATCAAATGGAGAAGAGTTTGCCCTGCTTGTAAAACTTCAAGGAATTTGAAGCTGTTCCCCACCTCCCGGATTAGATATGATAAAGCAAAAAAAGAATTTTATTTAATTTGCGACAATCCAGAATGTCAAGGAGCTGAAATGGTTTCAAAAGAAGGAGATGAATTGGGAATAGAACCAATAAAGGAGAGATTAAAGGTGGATGAGGAATTAATTCAGCGGACTGCCTCTCTTTACGGCATCCCCAAAATTTTTCTGCGAAATTCTATTCCGGCAGCAAAATCTGAAGAATATGTTGATGATTATGAGATTACCCCTGAATATCATTACGAATGGGTTGATAAGGAAGATAAAGTAAAAATAACTGAGAAGCCCTGGGTTATTAAAGATGATGAAGGTGCAAAATCATACAGCTTATTAGCTCCGCCGGTAGTAGTTTCTTTGATTTCTCAAATGGTGAAGGTCTTAAATCTTTAGGGGCTTGACTTGGTCCTGTCCCAAGCGCTATAATAAAATAGCCCTGCCAAGCTTCTAGTTATATCTGGTACAAACATTTTTTTTGGGAGTCTGATATGATTATAGCCGGTAGGCTGTATCTTGGACACCCACCTGGATTTTTTTCCGGATACGATTCTCTAGAAGTAGAAACAGGGCTCCAAAAAATCTCGGTTCAGCCGAGCTTTTTTGTTTTAGAAGAATTTATCTTTTGGTCGGGCTGCTGGGAATTGAACCCAGATCACAAGACCCCCAGCCTTGCATACTACCATTGTACTACAGCCCGATAATTACTTACCGAGTCCGCCCCAGGCGGGCGAAGGTGAAGATGAAACTTTAGTTTCATCGCCTTCTCTTTCCTATTGCTTTTATACATTTGGTGCAGGCTAAAATTCTTTTTCCAGCAAATTTTTTATAAGATTCTTTTTTTATGCCAACAGGAATTCTAACCCATTGTAAATTTGGGTATTTTCTTGATTTCTTGGTTGGATTATATCTTCCTCGAAGTTTTTTTAACTTCCCGACCATCCCTGATTTTTTGCCGCAAATTGTGCATTGTTTTGCCATATATTAAATAATAAACTTTTTAAATTTTATTGCAAGAGTTTTTAATTATGTTATGATAAAAAAATGTTTTTAGAATATATTTTCCTTATCCTTATTCTTATTCTCTCCATTGTTATTCACGAAGTTTCCCATGGAGCAATGGCAAATCATTTGGGAGACCCAACTGCCAAATATGCCGGTCGTCTTACTTTAAATCCAATAAAACACCTAGATCCAATTGGTTCGGTTATTTTACCAATTTTTTTAGTCATCATGGCAAAATTAATGGGAGGAGGAATTATTTTTGGCTGGGCAAAACCAGTACCAATAAATCCTTATAATTTCAGAGACCAAAAATATGGTTCTGCCAAAGTAGCTTTGGCTGGTCCGGGAGCAAATTTTGCGATCGCCTTAGTTTTTGGATTAACTTTAAGATTTTTTCCTCAGTTAGCTATCATTCCCGGCCTTGTTTTAATATTTTCTTATATCGTCTATATCAATATTCTCTTGGCAGTGTTTAATTTACTACCTATTCCTCCTCTGGATGGTTCTCATATTCTTTTTACTTTTTTGCCGCCTGGAAAGGAAAATCTAAAAATATTTTTACAGCGATATGGGTTTTTTATTTTAATTTTTATTATTTTCTTTCTCTTTCAATGGATTATACCGATAATTAATTGGATTTTTACTTTAATCATTGGTGCTTCGTTTATGTGAATATTGACTTTTATCTTATTCTTTGTTAAATTCAGAATATTATGCCAACAATTCATCAACTAATTAGAAAAGGAAGGAAAAAAATCATTAAACGCCACAAGACGCCGGCTTTGACATTTAGTTTTAACGTTTTGAAGAATCGACCGAAAAAGCATTTCTCTCCATTTAAAAGAGGAGTTTGTCTTAAAGTTTTTACAGTAACTCCCACAAAACCAAACTCGGCCTTAAGGAAAGTAGCAAGGGTTAGACTTACTAATGGGATGGAAGTTACTGCCTATATTCCCGGGGAAGGTCATAATTTGCAGGAACACTCGGTAGTTTTAATTAAAGGAGGAAGGGTAAAAGATTTGCCCGGGGTAAGATACCATATTGTTCGTGGTATTCTTGATACAGGGGGAGTGGAAGGAAGAAAACAGGAGAGAAGTAAGTACGGAACAAAGCGGGAAAAATAATCGATACTAGGCGATGAAGCTGGCGCTTCATCTTCATCTTTCGCTAACGCTCGGATAGGCGATGAAGCTGGCGCTTCATCTTCACCCACCGAGTCCCGTTTGCGGGACGAAGGTGAGAAAGAGCAGTAGCTCTTTCGACTTCGCTAACGCTCGGATAGGCGATGAAGCTGGCGCTTCATCTTCATCCTTCGCTAACGCTCGGATATGAGAAGAAAAAAGAAAATAAAACAAGTAATTTCACCTGACCCCGTTTATAATAACGTTATCGTTGCCAAATTTATAAATCAGGTGATGAGATGCGGCAAAAAAACTGTAGCCAGAAAAATTGTCTATGGAGCTTTTGACATTATTAAAACTAAGACCCAAAAGGAACCTTTAGAAGTTTTTGATATGGCCTTTAAAAATGCCTCGCCCTTGCTTGAAGTAAAATCAAAAAGAATTGGCGGAGCAACCTATCAGGTTCCCAGAGAAGTAAAGGGGGAGAGAAAGCTAACTTTGGCTATGCGCTGGATAATTCAGGCGGCAAAATCAAAAAAGGGAAAGCCTATGAGAGAAAAGTTGGCTGAAGAATTAATCGCAGCCGCAAATAATACTGGAGAGGCAGTTAAGAAAAAAGAAAATACCCACCGTATGGCCGAGGCTAATAGGGCTTTTGCCCATTTCGCCTGGTGAAACTGTTTATGCCAAGAGAATATCCAATTGAAAAGGTTAGAGATATTGGTATTATTGCTCATATTGATGCCGGAAAAACAACCGTAACAGAACGGATACTTTTTTATACCGGAATTTCCCATAAAATTGGGGAAGTTCACGATGGCCGGGCTATTATGGATTGGATGGAGCAAGAAAGAGAAAGAGGAATTACTATTACTGCCGCCGCCACCACCTGTTTTTGGACCCCAAAAGATTTAGAAAAGAAAAAGGAAGGAGAAGAGAACAAGTTCTCTTCTCCACCTTCGTCCGCTAAAGCGGACTCGGTAAATGAATATAGGATAAATATTATTGATACTCCGGGCCATATTGATTTTACCGCCGAAGTTCAAAGGTCTCTAAGAGTCTTAGATGGAGCAGTTGTGGTTTTTGATGGGGTGGCGGGAGTAGAGCCTCAGTCAGAAACTGTTTGGCGCCAAGCTGATAACTTTAAAGTTCCCAGGATCTGTTTTATAAACAAAATGGACAGAATGGGTGCCTCTTTTGAAAAAAGTTTAGAATCTATTTTGAAAAAATTATCTCCAAATGTCCTAGCTCTTCAATTGCCAATTGGAGAAGAAAATAAATTTGAAGGAGTGATTGATCTTTTAAATCTGAAAGCTCTAAAATTTGAAGGCGACTTTGGCCAAATAGTAAAAGAAGAAGATATTTCCGAAAGTTTATTGCAAACAGCTAAGAAATGGCGGGCGAAATTAGTTGAGAAAATTGTTGCCGAAGATGAAAAACTTTTGGAGAAATTTTTAGCCAAGAAAGAAATTTCTATTGATGAGTTAAAAAAAGTTTTGAGAAAAGCTGTCTTAGACTACAAACTCGTTCCGGTTTTTTGCGGAGCAGCTCTACGAAATATAGGAATTCAACCCCTCTTAGATGGAATTTGTTATTTTCTTCCCAGTCCCTTAAATCTTCCACCAGTTAAGGGAATTGATCCTAAAACTGGAAAAGAGATTGGAAGAAAGCCGGAGGATTCAGAAAAATTTTCTGCCTTGGCCTTTAAAATTGCAGATGACTCTTATGTTGGAACCCTGACCTATTTCCGAGTCTATTCTGGTTTCTTGACAAGAGGATCTTATTTGTTAAACTCAACAACAGGAGAGAAAGAAAGAATTGGCCGGATTTTAAGAATGCATGCCTCGGAACGAGAAGAGGTAAAAGAAATTTTCACCGGAGATATTGCTGCCACTGTGGGGCTGAAAAAAACATCCACCGGACATACTTTGTGTGATACCGATAATCCCATTGTCCTTGAGAAAATTACTTTTCCCGAACCGGTTATTTCCATACGCATTGAACCAAAAACTAGGGCCGATCAGGAAAAGATGAGTTTGGCTTTAAGAAGACTGTCAGAAGAAGACCCGACTTTTAAAATCAAGAGTGACTTAGAAACTGGAGAGACGATTATTTCTGGAATGGGAGAATTGCACCTTGAAATTATTGTTGATCGAATGAAAAGAGAATTTAAAGTGGAAAGTCTGGTAGGAAAACCTCAGGTGGCTTATAAGGAGACTATCAAAGAGCGTGCTGAGGCTGAAGGAAAATATATTAGGCAATCGGGAGGACGAGGTCAATATGGTCATGTTTGGCTGAAGGTTTCACCCAAAAATCGGGGAGAGGGAGTCGAATTTATTGATGAAATCAAGGGTGGAATTATTCCCAAAGAATTTATTCCGGCAGTAAAAAAGGGAGTAAATGAGGCCGTAGAGAAAGGAGTTCTGGCCGGATACCCAATGGTTGATATGGAAGTTAGACTATATGATGGTTCTTTCCATGAGGTAGATTCTTCAGAAGTCGCTTTTAAAATTGCAGGTTCCATAGCTTTTCAAGAAGCTTCCAGGAGAGCAAAACCAGTGATCCTCGAACCAGTTATGCGGCTTGAGGTTATTGTTCCTGGGGATTTTTTTGGTGATGCCGTTGGAGATTTATCAGCCAGGAGAGGAAAAATTGAAGAGACTAAAGACAGGCTGGATCTGAAAATCATTGATGCCAAAGTTCCTTTGGCTGAAATGTTCGGCTATGCCACTTCGCTTCGCTCGTTGACAGAAGGCAGAGGAACCTTTACAATGGAATTTGATCACTACGGAGAAGTACCGAAAAACATTGCTCAGGAAATCATAGAAGGTAAAAGAAGGTAAAGGCGAAGAGAACGTCGGTAATTTTTATCCACAATTAAAGCATTGACTTTATTTTAAAAATTTAGTAAAGTAATAATATAAACAAATTTAAGATACTGACATTTTAACACGCTAACATTTTAACAAAATATTTTAATAAATGTTAAAATGCTTAAATGTTAAGATGTTAAAATAAATTATGGCAGCAAAAGAAAAATTTGAGAGGGTAAAACCTCATATCAATATTGGAACCATCGGTCATGTTGACCATGGTAAAACCACCCTAACAGCAGCCATTCTTAAAATTTTGGATCTGAAAGGATTTAAAACCTCAAAAAAAACGGTTGAGGAAATTGATTCAGCTCCTGAAGAAAGGGCTCGGGGTTTGACTATTTCCGTTACTCATGTTGAGTACGAAACAGAAAAAAGGCACTATGCTCACATTGATTGCCCTGGTCATGCAGATTATATTAAGAACATGATTACCGGAGCTGCTCAAATGGATGGAGCAATCTTAGTGGTTTCCGCTCCTGATGGTCCCATGCCCCAGACCAGAGAGCACGTTTTATTAGCACGGCAGGTAGGATTACCTTCACTTGTTGTCTTTTTGAATAAAGTTGATATGGTGGATGATCCAGAGATTATTGATTTAGTTGAGTCTGAAGTGAGGGAACTCCTAAAAAAATATGGTTATGAAGGAGATAAAATTCCAATAATTCGGGGGTCTGCTCTAAAAGCTCTGGAGGCAAAATCTCCAGATGACGAGGCAGCTAAACCTATTCTGGATTTGGTCAAAGCCGTAGACGAACATATACCTGAGCCAGTTCGAGAGACTGATAAACCTTTCCTAATGGCTATTGAGGATGTTTTCTCAATTGCCGGGCGCGGTACGGTGCCTACTGGGAGGATTGAAAGAGGAGTGGTTCATCCCAATGAAGAAGTTGAGTTAGTCGGCCTCCGGCCTACCGCCAAAACTGTGGCAGTGAGTATTGAAATGTTTAATAAAATGCTCGATGAGGGAAGGGCAGGAGATAATGTTGGAGTTTTGCTCAGAGGCCTTAAGAAAGAAGAAGTAGAAAGAGGCCAGGTTTTGGCGAAACCAGGAACTATTACTCCCCACACCGAATTCGAGGCCGAAGTTTATATTTTGACCAAAGAGGAAGGTGGTCGGCATACCCCTTTCTTTTCTGGTTACAAACCCCAGTTTTATTTACGGACTACCGATGTGACTGGAGATGTAACCTTGCTAGAAGGAACAGAGATGGTTATGCCCGGTGATACAGCTAATTTAAAAGCTAAATTAATTGCTCCAGTTGCTCTTGAGGAAAAACAGAGATTTGCCATCCGCGAGGGAGGAAAGACGGTGGGAGCAGGAGTAGTAACAAAAATAATCAAATAAGCATTTAAACATCCAAATTATGTTTAAATGTTAAAATGTAGTTTGTCGTTCTTTTAAGATGGCTAAGAAAAAAGCAGTAGCAACCGAAGAAGAAGTAAAATCCAGGATTCGGATTAAACTCCGCGCCTATGACCACAAAGTTATTGATAATAGTACTCGACAGATTGTTGAGACAGCTTTGCGTTATGGAGTTGAAGTTTTAGGACCGGTTCCCCTTCCAACCGAAACTCATAAATATACGGTGAATAGGTCTTCTTTTATTCATAAAGACTCGAGAGAACAATTTGAAATGAGAGTTCACAGAAGATTGCTTGATATTTTAAACCCTACCCCAAAAGTTATTGATGCCTTAATGAGCTTGACTCTGCCAGCAGGAGTTAATATCGAAATAAAAATGTAAAAATATAATGCGGATCTACGAATGATATTGCCGATGCCACGAATAAAATTTATTAATATGTGCATTTTATTTAACATTTCTAAAATCTAAAAATTTTGCTACAATACGTTTACACTGCCTCAAAAACTGGGCAAGTGCCCAGTTTTTGATTAAGCATATGAAATTCATTTTAGGATTAAAATTAGGTATGAGTCAAATCTTTGATGAGAAAGGAAATGTTATTCCAGTAACAGTTATTGAGGCAGGTCCCTGCCAAGTGACTCATGTAAAGACCAAAGAAAAAGATGGTTATATGGCTGTGCAGGTTGGTTTTATTAAAAAAACAAGAAAGATAAAAAAAACGGAAAAAGGAAAGGAATACAGATACATTAGAGAATTTAGAACTGTCAAAGAGGATAAATCCTTATCTTCACCTTCGCCCGCTAAAGCGGGCTCGGTAGGCGATGAACCTGATGGTTCATCTTCACCTTCGCCTTTGCTCCGCAAAGGTTCGGTAATTAATGTTTCAATTTTTCAAAAGGGAGAGAAGGTTAAAATTTCCGGAATTTCCAAGGGTAAGGGATTTGCCGGAGTAGTCAAGAGATGGGGATTTCATGGCAGATCAACCTCTCATGGAACAAAACATGAGTTAAGAACCCCTGGTTCTGTTGGTAGTTCTTTTCCCGCGAGAGTTATTAAGGGAAAAAAAATGCCAGGTAGAATGGGGGGTGCCCGAGTAACAGTTAAAAATTTAGAAGTGGTAAAGGTTGATCCAGAAAATAATTTACTTGCAGTAAGAGGAGCGGTAACGGGAGCAAAAGGAACGTTATTGGAGATTCGCTCGGGAAGTTAATTTTTAGGATACATTGCTTTCGAATACTGAGCGAAGCGAAGCCGAACGAAGGCTGAGAAGAACAAATGTTCTTCGAATAACGGAACAAAACAAATTTATGCTTGTCAATACATACGACCAAAATGGAAAAGAAGTTGGACAAACAAGATTACCTCCGGAAATTTTTGACGTGAAGCTAAATTCCGATCTAGTACATCAGGTGATGGTTTCCCAAATGGCAATCCGACGAAAGGTGATTGCTCATACCAAGACACGGGCTGAGGTGAGAGGAGGTGGCAGAAAGCCCTGGCGGCAGAAAGGAACTGGAAGGGCAAGAGCAGGCTCAATTCGTTCCCCAATCTGGAGAGGCGGGGGAGTAACCTTTGGGCCTACAACTGAAAATGTTTTCAAGAAAAGAATTCCCAAGAAAATGAGAAGGAAAGCTTTATTTATGGTTTTATCGGCTAAAGCAAAAGAGAACTTATTTTTGGTTTTAGATAATTTAAAAATTGAAAAACCTCAAACAAAATTAATGGCAGAAATCTTAAATAAATTATTTCTTAAGAAAGGTTCTGGTTTGGTTATTTTGCCCCGAATGGATAAGAATATAATTAAAGCCGTAAATAACATTCCGAGAGTTAGTACGGTCCAGGCAAAAGATTTAAATGTTTTAGATTTGCTTTGCTATAAATATATTATGATACCAAAAGAAGCAATAAAAGTAATAAAAGAAACATTTTTAACTTCGTGAAAAAATATGGCGATTTTAGATATTTTCAAAAGAAAAAAACCAAAAAAGAAAAAGAAAGCCAAAAAAGAGGTTAAAAAGACCCCCGAGGTTAAAAAGACCCCCGAGGTTAAAGTTGAAAGAAAGCCATCTAAAATAAAAAAAGAAGTAAAATTAGAGACATTGCCAAAATCTAAAAAAAATTCTGAATTCCGAGTAAAAAAGGGTCTTAATATCGCCTATCGTATTTTAAAAACATCCCATGTTACAGAAAAAGCGGGAGATTTGGTTCAAAGAAATCAATATGTTTTTAAAGTTTGGCCAAGGGCAAATAAAATTGAAATAAAAAAAGCGATTCAAGGCATTTATGGAGTAGATGTTTTAGATGTAAGAATTATTAAGATTCCGAAAAAAGCCAGAAGACTAGGAAGGCAAAAAGGATGGAGAGAAGGATATAAAAAAGCTATTATAAAAATAAAAGAGGGACAAAAAATCGAAGTTTTACCAAGATAGATTTTCAAGCAAATTGCCCTCAGACCTCGTTTGAAATGAAAAAATCAATTTTAACAAAAAAAAAGCCGGAAAAGAAACTGCTGAAATTTATAAAAAAGAAAGCAGGAAGGGCTCGTTCAGGTCGGATAACTGTTCGTCATCAAGGCGGGGGAGCAAAAAGACTTTATAGAATTATTGATTTTTTCCAGGAAAAACTTAACATCCCAGCCAAAATTATTGCCTTAGAATATGATCCTTATAGAACAGGCTTTATTGCTCTTTTGGAATACGAAGACGGAGAAAAAAGATATATTTTAGCTCCCCAAAGTTTAAAAGTCGGAGATCAAATTATTATTTCAGAAAAAGCCGAAATCCGGCCGGGGAATCGAATGAAACTAAAAAATATTCCAGTAGGAACTCAGGTTTATAATATTGAAATTGAGCCTGGGAAAGGAGGAAAGTTGGCCAGGGGAGCAGGAACTGCGGCAAAAGTCTTAGTTCAGGAAGAAAAGTTCGTCCATCTAGAGATGCCTTCTTCAGAAATTAGGCAAATTTCTGGAGAATGTTTTGCTTCAATTGGGGCAGTTTCCCGGCCCGAGCATAAATTCATTAATCTTTTAAAGGCAGGGAGAGTTCGCCATATGGGACGGAGGCCAACTGTTCGAGGGACAGCTATGGTTCCCGCTGACCATCCTCATGGAGGAGGTGAAGGCAGGTCCCCAATTGGATTAAAGTACCCAAAGACTCCCTGGGGGAAACCAGCCCTGGGGAAGAAAACAAGAAAGAAAAAATGGAAGGATAAATTTATTATTCAAAGAAGACATAAGAAAAAATAATATGGCACGAAGTCTAAAAAAGGGTCCATATGTGTCAGAAAAACTTTTAAGAAAGATTAAGAAATTAAAACCGGGCACAAAAGAAATTATAAAAACTTGGTGTCGGGCCTGCGTCATTACTCCAGAAATGATTGGTTTTACTTTCGGTGTCCATAATGGAAAAGAACACGTTTCTGTTTATGTGACTGAAGATATGGTTGGTCACCGACTTGGGGAGTTTGCTTTGACGACTAAATTTTCAAGGCATGGTGGAAGAATGCAGAGAGAGTTAGAGCAAAAAACAACCCAGAAAGAAACAGAGAAACTAAAATCACCTTAACATATTAGCATACCCGAGCCGCAGGCGAAGTCAAAGAGCACTTCGCGCTCCCGAGCCGTAGCGAAGGGGTAAGAAGAAAACTTGTTTTCTTCGCGCTCTTTTCCACCTTCGTCCCGCAAACGGGACTCGGTGGCTGAAGAAGAGGATTTATCCTCTTTGACTATTAACATCATTCGTATCACATTTATGTCAGTTATTGCCAAATTAAATTATCTAAGAATCGCACCCAGGAAAGTCAGATTAGTTGCCGATTTAATTCGGGGAAAGAAAGTTGAGGAAGCTCAAGCTATTTTAAATTTTACTGTTAAAAAAGCGACCCATCCCCTTTTAAAGCTCTTAAAATCAGCTATTTCTAATGCCAAACAAAATTTTCAGTTGTTAGATGAGTCAAATCTTTATGTTTCTAAAATTATAGTGGAGGAGGGGCCAAAATTAAAAAGATGGCGGGCTCGAGCTCGGGGAACAGTTGCTCCAATTCAAAAAAAGACTTCGCATATAACAATAATTCTTGATGAAATTTCAAAAAAAGCCAAAAAAGTAAAAAAAGTTAAAGAGATTAAAAAAGCTAAAAAAAAGAAAGTGACAAGAGTTCCCCTGATGAAAAAACCAAAACTAAAACCAGAAATGGAAATATCCAAACCAAAGATTAAAAAGGAGGTAAAAAGAACATTTAGGCGAAAAGCCTTCTAATTATATGTCGCATAAAGTTCACCCAAAGGTATTTAGAATAAAAGAGGTAACTGACTGGGATTCTCGCGGATTTTATGAAAAAAACTTTCCAGAATATTTGAAAGAGGATTTTGAAATTAGAGAATTTTTAAGAAAAAAATTAAAGAATATGGGGGTTGAAAAAATTGAAATTGAAAGATTTCCAAGGAAATTAAATATTATCATTACGAGCGTCAGGCCGGGTCTTATCATTGGCCGAGGAGGAGGAGGAGTTGGCGAATTGAAAAAAGAATTAGAAAGAATACTCTCCAAAAATAGGGCGGACAAGAAAGAGCTAGGAATTGAGATTAGAGAAATTAAAGATCCTTGGCTTTCCGCTTCCTTGGCCTCAGAGTGGATTGCTCAACAAATCGAGAAAAGAGTTCATCACCGGAGAGTATTAAAACGGGCTTTAGATAAAATTACAGCTCATAAATCTGTCCAGGGAGCGAGAGTAGAGGTTGCCGGTAGATTAAACGGGGTAATGATTTCTCGGACTGAATGGTTAAAGAAGGGTCGTCTTCCTCTCCAGACTCTGAGAGCTGTGATAGATTATGCAAAAGCAAGAGCTTATTGCACTTATGGAGTGGTGGGGGTGAAGGTCTGGATATATAAAGGAGAGAAATTCGAATGACTTTATAAATTTTTAAACATGGCTATATTAATTCCACGAAAAGTCAAACACCGAAAATGGCAAAAAGGAAGAAGTAAAGGGAGAGAGACTCGGGGGACTGAGCTGGTTTTTGGCAGTTATGGCTTAAAGAGCCTGGAAAGAGGGCGGATTAGTTCTCGCCAATTAGAAGCAGCTAGAAGAACTATCATCAGATATCTAAAAAAAGGAGGGAAACTCTGGATTAGAATTTTTCCTCAAAAACCAATAACAAAAAAAGGGACAGAAGTTCCCATGGGGGGAGGGAAAGGGAGTGTAGACCATTATGTCTTTCCAATAAAGCCCGGCCGAATTATTTTTGAATTAGAAGGAATAAAAATAACTGAAGCCCAGGAATCCTTAGGGAAAGCAGCCGGTAAATTACCGGTTAAGACAAAATTTATAAAAAGATAAATCACTATTTGTGTCATTTTCGTGATTTTTATGAAAATAGCAGAATTAAGTCAAAAGCCAAAAAATGAATTACAAACTTTACTATCTGAAAAAAGAGAGAGATTGCGACAATTAAGATTTAACATATCTTCAGGTAAAGTTAAGAACGTCAGAGAAATTAGAATGATAAAGAAAGATATCGCCAGAGTTCTTACATTATTAAAATCCGTATAAAAATGCTGATAATTATGCCAAAAAAACAAATAACTGGGGCAGTTGTTTCTAATAAGATGCAAAAGACGGTAGTAGTTAAGGTGGAAAGAATAAAAGAACACCCAAGGTACAAAAAGAGATATAAAGTTCACAAAAAATATAAAGCCCATGATAAAAAAGGCGGGTGCAAAGTGGGAGATAAGGTTATTATCGAGGAATGCAGGCCGATAAGTAAAGAGAAAAGATGGAGGGTAATTAAAAAGTTTTAATAAAAAGGCGATGAGAACTTCGTTCTCATCTTCACCTTCGCCCGCTAAAACGGGCTCGGTATATGATTCAACCCCGAACAATGCTAAAAGTTGTAGATAATACCGGAGCTAAAGTTATCCAGTGTTTTCAAGTTTTGGGTGGCAGCCGCCGGCATTATGCTCAAATTGGAGATGTTATAGTTGCTACCGTGAAAGAAGCTGAACCAAGGAGAATTGTTAAAAAACACGATGTAGTTAGAGCAGTAATTATTCGGCAGAAAAAACCCTATAAGAGAGCTGATGGTTCTTATATTAGATTTGGGGAGAATGCAGCTGTAATTCTTGAAGGGAAAATAAAAGATCCAAAAGGGGGAAGAATTTCCGGACCGATACCAAAGGAATTAAAAGAAAAAGGATTTGAGAAGATTGCCGCCTTGGCCGAAGAACTAGTATAAAGTCAATGAAAAATAAATTTTTCATTTCCAACTTCGTTTTTTATTCTAAAAAACTTGTTTTATGAAGATAAAAAAAGGTGATACAATTTTAATAATTTCCGGCAAAGACAAAGGTAGAAAAAGTAAGATTTTACAGGTTCTTTCTAAAAAGCAGAAAATTGTAGTAGAAGGTGTTAATATAAGAAAAAAACATATCAAGCCGAGAAAGACGGGTGAGAAGGGTCAAATTATAGAAACACCCGGTTCCCTCCACATTTCTAATGTAAAGCTTATTTGCCGAAAATGCGGAAAACCAATCCGGGTTGGGTACAAAATCGCTGAAGGCAAAAAATTTAGAATATGTAAGAAATGTGGCCAAGAAATCTAACCCTAGGAAATCATGCTTCGATTACAAGAAAAATATAAAAAAGAAGTGATACCCGCAATGAAAGAAAAATTCGGGTATACTAACAATATAGCGATTCCAAAGATTGAGAAAGTTGTAGTGAATACTGGCTTTGGTAAATTGATTGCTGATAAAACTTCAGAAGAACAGAAAAAAATTTCCGAAGCTATTCTACAAGACCTCAGCTTAATTACCGGGCAAAGAGCGGCTTTAACACGAGCAAAAAAGTCGATTTCCAGCTTTAAAATTCGTCAAGGTCTTCCAATCGGAGCTCAGGTTACATTGAGAGGAAAAAGAATGTTTGATTTTTTAGAAAGATTAATTAATATTGGTCTCCCCAGGTCTCACGATTTTCAGGGAATTGACTCAAAATCATTTGACAAAAAGGGAAATTTAACCATTGCTATTCGAGAACATATTACTTTTCCTGAGATTTTGCCAGAAAAAGCAAAAAATATTTTTGGACTTGAAATTACCATAGTAACCACGGCGAGAAAAAGAGAAAAAGGGTTAGAGTTATTAAAGTTGATTGGATTCCCAATTAAATAACCGCGATTTAATGACTACAAAAGCTCAGATTATAAAATCAAAGAAAAAACCAAAGTTCGGAAGCAGGTTAGTCCGGCGCTGCTTTAGATGTGGTAGGAAGAGAGGATATATGAGAGAATTTGGATTATGCCGGATATGTTTTAGAGAAATGGCAAACGAAGGGCTGATACCGGGAGTTAAAAAATCATCATGGTAAAAATCCAAAATAAATATGACTGATCCTATTACCGATATGCTCAATCGAATAAGAAACGCTCAAGCTGTTTTAAAAGAAACGGTTGATATTCCTTTTTCTAATTTAAAATATGAAATTTCTAAAATTTTAGAAAAGGAAAATTTTATTGAGAAGACTGAAAAAAAAGGAAAGAAAACCAAAAAAATCATTAAAATTATTTTAAAATACTCTTCCTCCCGAGCGGTAGCGAAGGGGAAAGAAGAAGATTTATCCTCTTTGACCTCTAAAGTTTTGGAAGATAAAATAAAGGTCGCGGCAATTTCTGGTTTAAAAAGAATTTCCAAGTCGGGCCAAAGGATTTACCTTCCAGCTAAAAAAATGCGGAGAGTGAGAGGAGGTTATGGAATAGCAATAATCTCAACACCAAAAGGATTGATGACTAATAAGAAAGCGAGGCTAAAGAAATTTGGTGGAGAGATATTATGTGAAGTATGGTAAATTCATTTTAGTATAAATTATGTCCAGAATAGGTAAAAAACCAATTTTAATACCCGAAAATGTAGAAGTAAAGATTGAAGGTCAGAAGGTCATTGTAAAGGGGCCAAAGGGCGAGTTATCTAAAGAGATTCGCCCAGAAATTAAAGTGGAAATTAAGGAAGGGAAGATTCTTCTTACTCCTCAGAGAGAGACTAAGCAGACCAAGGCTTTTTGGGGTTTGACTCGGACCCTCCTTGCCAACGCGATAGAGGGAGTAACCTGTGGCTACGAGAAAAAATTACAGATAGAAGGCCTTGGTTTTAGAGCAAATTTGGAAGAAGATGATCTAGTATTAAAAGTTGGATTTACCAACCCCATTAAATTAAAAACCCCTGAAGGTATAAGATTTTCAATAGAAAAAAATATTATTACTGTTTCGGGAATTGATAAAGAATTAGTGGGTAAAATAGCTGCCAAAGCAAGAAAAGTGAAACCTCCTGAACCCTACAAAGGAAAAGGAATTAGATATTTAGGAGAAGTGGTTAGAAAGAAGGTGGGAAAGAAAGTAGCAGCTGTTACGAAGTAGGAGAGGGCGAAGAAAATAGATTTTCTTCTTCCCCTTTCGCTGTCGCTCGGGAGCTTAACTTATTTTTGACTAAGATGTTAAAAAAACAACAAAAACGCTATAGACGTCATAAAAGAATAAGGGCCAAAATTTTTGGTACGGCTCTCCGGCCACGACTTTGCGTTTTCAGGTCTTGCAAACATATTTGCGCTCAGTTAATTGATGATGAAAAAGGAATAACCCTGGTGGCAGCAAGTGAACTAGAATTAATCCCTCTTCAGTCTGGGGCCAAAAGAAAAACCAGGGAAATGGTTAAAGAGGATAAATCTTCTTCTCCACTCTTTGTTGCGGCTCGGGAAGGCGAAATCAAACGAGAAAGAGTGCAAAAAGAGGAGAAAATCTTTACGGGAAAGATTGCTTTAGCTTTCGAGGTTGGAAAATTAATTGCCCAAAAAGCCCTAAAAAAGAAGATTGAAAAAGTGGTCTTTGATAGGGGTGGGTATGCTTTTCATGGAAGAGTTAAGGCGACAGCTGAGGGTGCAAGAGAGGGAGGTTTAAAATTTTAAATAAAAACTCGTGGTCGATGAATCTAAAGATTCATCTCCACTTTCGCCCGTTAAAACGGGACTCGGTGTATGAATAAAGAAAAAATAGAAAGAATTGAGAAAAAAGGGGAGTTTGAATCAAAACTACTTGATCTAGCTCGGGTAGTCCGGGTGTCAACTGGTGGCCGGCGTTTTCGCTTTCGAGCGGTAATGGTGGTTGGTAATAAAGAGGGGAAGGTTGGAGTTGGGGTAGCTAAAGGGTTAGATGTTGCTCAGGCAGTCGAGAAAGCGACAAGATCGGCTAAGAAAAATTTAATACAGGTTTCCATCATAAAAGATTCTATTCCTCATCAGGTGGAAGCAAAATTTGGGGCATCTAAAGTTTTACTCAAACCTCAAAGAAAAGGGAGAGGATTGGTGGCCGGAGGAACAGTGAGGGTTATTTGCAATTTAGCCGGGATAAAGAATATTTCTTCAAAAATTCTAGGAAGAACGCGTAACAAATTGAACAACGCCAAAGCAACAATAAAAGCCTTACAAAAATTAAAAATTCCAAATACCAAATTAGAATCTTAAAGATATGCAACTTCACGAAATTCGCCCCATTCATAAGAAAATAAAAGGAAAACGGATAGGAAGAGGAGGTAAACACGGTACTTATTCTGGCAAAGGCCAAAAGGGCCAAAAATCTCGGGCAGGCCGGAGATTAAGGCCGGTTATTCGGGGATGGATAAAAAGATACCCAAAGTTAAGAGGATATAAGTTTAAACCCTTAAAATTAAAGCCAGCCATAATTAATCTAGAAGCCCTTGAAAAAAAATTTAAAGGGGGTGAAATTATTAATCCTCAAGTCTTGATTAAACAAAAGCTAATTCATAGAATAAAAGGAAAGATGCCAGCTATTAAGATTTTGGGAAAAGGAGAAATAACTAAAAAACTAATTATTGAAAGTTGCGAAGTATCGAAAGGAGCAAAAGAGAAAATAGAGAAAGCTGGCGGCACCATTAAAATAAACCATGTGGGGTCAAAAACTCATTCAAATATTTAAAATCCGTGATTTAAGAAACAAGGTATTATTTGTTTTGGGAATTTTTGTGGTTTTTCGAATAATGGCTAATATTCCCATGCCCGGAATTGATGCTCAAAAAATGCGGGAATTTTTTGAGGGATTTCAGATTTTTGGCCTTTTAAATGTTTTTACTGGCGGCGCCTTAGACAAACTTTCTATTATTATGCTTGGGTTGGGGCCCTATATTACGGCCGTCATTGTTATTCAACTTCTAACTATGATATTCCCCAAACTTGAGAAACTCTACAAAGAAGAAGGAGAGCAAGGCCGTCAAAAATTTAATCAATATGGAAGATTATTGACTATTCCATTTGCCATGCTTCAGAGTTACGCGATGTTAGTTTTATTTCAAAGACAAAATGTCATAGGTAGCCTTTCTTCTATTTTACTTTTAACTTCAATTTTAACAGTTACCGCTGGAGCCGTATTTTTAATGTGGCTCGGGGAGTTAATTACTGAAAAAGGGATTGGTAATGGAATTTCGCTCTTAATTTTTGCCGGAATTATTTCCGCTTTTCCAAACAATATTCGGCAGCTAGTTTTAACTTGGGATCCGGCTAAAATCCCAGCTTATTTGCTTTTTTTCGGAATGTCTTTGCTTATTATTGCCGGAGTTGTTTTGATTAACGAAGCCCGGCGGAATATTCCAGTTTCTTATGCCAAAAGAGTAAGGGGAATGCGCCTTTACGGTGGAGTTTCAACTTATTTACCTTTAAGCGTTAATCCAGCTGGAGTAATTCCTATAATTTTTGCCTTATCGATTTTGCTCTTTCCGGAGATGATAGCTAATTTTTTGGCCGGAACAGGGGGAGCAATTGGAAGAATAGCTCAGAATATAGGGGAATTTTTCCAAAATGCTTGGGTCCATGGAATTTTGTATTTTCTTTTAGTTTGTCTTTTTACTTATTTTTATACCGCCGTAACTTTTGACCCCAAGGCCATTGCTTCTAATTTGAAAAAAATGGGTGGATTTGTTCCTGGTATCAGGCCCGGAATCTCAACTGCCAACTTTTTATATTACATTTTAAACCGAATTTTACTTATCGGAGCATTATTTTTGGGGACGATTGCTGTCCTTCCTTCAATTGTTGGAGGAATAACCGGAGTGATGGTTTTTCAATTTTTAATTGGAGGAACCGCTCTGCTTATTGTGGTAAGTGTAGTTCTTGAGACCCTTCGCCAAGTTAATGCCCAGCTCCAGATGAGAGAATATGAAACTTTCTAAAAAACTAAACACTAAAAACTATAAACTAAAAACTAATAATCACTTAGTAGTGATTATTCTGGGTCCGCCGGGTTCTGGTAAAGGAACCCAGGCCAAACTGCTTGTTAAAAAATTTGAGTTAGAATATTTTGGATCAGGCGATGCTCTCCGCAAGCGACAAAAAGCAGGTGATTTTACTGGAAAGAAGCTCATAGAAGTTATGAATCGCGGTGAGTTAGTCCCTTCTTTTGTGATTTCTAAGCTTTGGATAGATAAATTAGAAAAATTTAGACAGAGAAAAAAAACCAGCGGTTTTGTTTTTGATGGTAGTCCAAGAAAAATATTAGAAGCTAAACTTTTTAACGAAGCTTTAAATTGGTACGAATGGCAAAAAATAGCAAAAGTTATTTTTATTAATATTTCAGGAAAAGAATCATTTAATCGATTAACTAAAAGAAGACAATGTAAAAAATGTGGCAGACTAATTCCTTGGATGGGGAAATTTAAGTCACTTAAAAAATGCGACAAATGCGGAGGCAAACTTATAATTAGGGCTGATGATAAACCAAAAGCCATAAAAAAGCGTCTGGAAGAATTTAAAAAAGAGGTGATACCAGTAATAAATTATTACAAAAAACAAGGGAAGTTAATTAAAATTAATGGAGAACAGAGCATTGAGAGTATTTTTCAAGATATTTTTAAAAAGATTAGTCGATGATTACGATAAAAACAAAAGAGGAAATTACCATAATGGCAGAAGGTGGTAAAATTTTGGCAAAAATTATGGCTGAGATAGGGAAAAAAGTTCAGTCGGGAATTACCACTAAAGAATTAGACAGGCTTGCAGAAAGCCTGATTTTAAAATCTGGAGGAAAGTGTTCGTTTAAAGGATATGAGGGGTATCCTTCTTCTCTTTGTACTTCAGTAAATGAGGAAATCGTTCATGCCCTACCTTCAGATAGGGCATTGAAAGAAGGGGAGATTATTTCCCTCGATTTAGGAATTTTTTACAAGGGCTTTCATACAGATATGGCAGTAACTGTTCCGGTTGGTAGAATTAATCCAGAAACTCAAAGATTAATTCGGGTAACAAAAAAATCCTTGAAAAGAGGAATTAAAAAAGTTCACCCGGGAAATACTTTTGGAGATATTGGAAATACCATTCAAAGATATGTTGAGGGCCAGGGATTTAATGTTGTTAGAGACCTTTGCGGTCATGGAATTGGAAGAGAAATTCACGAGGAACCCCAAATACTTAATTACGGAAAGAGACACACAGGTCCAGAAATTAAAGAAGGAATGGTTTTTTGCATTGAACCAATGGTAACAATGGGGGATTGGCATATAAAAAAATCAAAAGACGGTCATGGCTTTAAAACAGAAGACGGGTCTCTGTCAGCTCACTTTGAGCATATGATGGCGGTAACCCAAAATGGATGTCAGATATTGACAAATTTAAAGTAATACTAATTTATGTTAAAATAATCTAATGTCAGAAATTTATTTATCCGTCATTATTCCTGTTTATAATGAGGAAAGCAGGTTGCCGAAAACTTTGCGGGAAATCGACAAATACTTAAGGGCAAAAACTTACCCTTCGACAGGCTTAGGGCAAGCTGGTTACGAAATTATTGTTGTTTCTGATGGGTCAACCGATAAGACAGTTGAGATTGTTAGGAATTTAATGGCCGAAATTAAAAATCTGAAAATCCTCGATTTTAAGGAAAATCGGGGCAAAGGTTTTGGTGTCCGCCAGGGGATGCTAGAAGCTATTGGGGATTATCGATTATTCACTGATGCTGACAATTCAACTTCGATTGACCAGATTGAAAAAATGTGGCCAGAATTCAAACAGGGCTACGATATTGTTATTGGGTCAAGAGATGTGAAGGGAGCAATTTTGGATCCCCCCCAGCCCTGGATAAGAAATGTAATTTTAGGAGAAGGATTTAAGCTGTTTAGAAAAATAATTATTGGCCTCTGGAAAATCGAAGACACCCAGTGCGGCTTTAAAGGATTTACCAAGAGAGCAGCTGAAAACATTTTTCCCCGGTGCAAAATTTCGCGTTTTGCCTTTGACCCGGAGATTTTAATTATTGGGAAATTATTAGGATATAAAATCAAAGAGATTCCGGTTTATTGGAAAAATGATCTGGAAAGCAAAGTAAAGTTCAAAAGCATGGTGGAAATGGTAAGAGATTTGTTAAAAATAAGGCGGAATTTAATAACTAAAAAATATGCATGAGAAATTTAATCAGAAGAAATCTCCTAAATTTCCTTCGGAATTGCGATTTGATTTGATTTCAAAAGATTGGGTTGTTATTGCTACAGGTCGCGCAAAAAGACCGGAAACTTTTAAGAGAGAAAAGCGGAAAGAAAAGGAAATTCCTAAAGCTCTATGTCCTTTTTGTCAAATTTCCACTCAAGAAGCCCCTACTTTAATTTTTTCTCATGAAAAAAAAATACCTCTAGGCAGGGGAATTCCTAAAGATTGGACCACTATTTCTATTCCCAATAAATTTCCAGCCTTCCTTCCTTCTGAAAAATTAAATCCAAGGGTTGAAGGAAAATTTTATAAAACAATAAATGCGGCAGGTTTCCATGAAGTAGTAGTTACCAGAGACCATAAAAAATCAATGGGTCAATTTTCAATTAGCCAGGCTAAAGAAGTGTTTGATGTTTATCAGGAAAGATATTTAGAATTGATGAAAGAAAAATTTGTTGATTATGTTTCTATTTTTCATAACCATGGAACTGAAGCCGGAGCTTCGATATCGCATCCTCACTCCCAAATTATAACTACTCCTTTAATTGATGTTGACCTTAAAAAAGCTCTTTTAAATTCAAGAAAATATTACAGAAAGCATCGAAAATGTATTTATTGTCAGATGAATGATTGGGAAAAGAAAAATAAAAAAAGAGTAGTTTTTGAGAATAAAGATTTTTTAGTGATTTGTCCTTTTGCTTCAAAATCTGCCTTTGAGGTTATTATCTCTCCCAAAAAACATTTAGCCTATTTTGAGAAAATAACTGAAAAAGAAAAAGAACTTTTATCTGAAGCCTTCCAGGTAGTCTTAAATAAACTTTACAAAGCGTTAAATGACCCAGCTTATAATTTCTATTTGCATACTTCTCCTTGTGATGGAAAAGAATATTCTTATTACCACTGGCACTGGACAATATTACCAAAAACCGCCACTTGGGCTGGTTTTGAAATCGGCACCAGAATGGAAATTTCTACCATTGAACCTGAAAAAGCGGCAGAATATTTAAGAAAACAATAAATATTGCCTCGCTTGGTTATAATGAAGCCCTTAATCGTAGCAAATTGGAAATGTAACCCCACGACATTAAAAGAGGCAAAAGTCCTCTTTAATTCAGTTGGGAAAGGAATAAAAAAAATTAAGAATGTGGAAGTTGTTATTTGTCCGCCTTTTATTTATTTACCAATTTTAGGAGCTTCTGCCTTCGCCAAAGGCTACGGCGCCATCAGTTTCGGCTCGCAAGATTGCTTTTGGGAGCAAAAAGGAGCTTATACTGGCGAAGTTTCACCAAAAATGCTTAAAGATATAGGGGTGAAATATGTTATTTTAGGGCATTCCGAACGCCGGATTTACCTCGGCGAAACCAATGAGATAATAAATAAAAAAATAAAGTTAGTTCTAAAAGCAAAATTAGATCCTGTTTTATGTATCGGAGAAACGGAAGAGGAGAGAAATCAAGGAAGAACCCAGGAAGTTTTAAAAAATCAATTAATATCTGCCTTTTTGGGCATTTCTAAACCTATAATTCAAAATTCAAAATCCTCAATTGCCTATGAACCAATTTGGGCGATCGGGACAGGAAAAGCTTGCGAAGTTAATGAAGCTCAAACTATGGGTTTATTCATTCGAAAGATTGTAGCTCAGCTTTATGGGAGTCTTATTTCTAAAAAGGTTCAGATACTATACGGAGGAAGTATAAACTCCAAAAATGCACTGAGCTATATCAAAGAAGCAAGGATGCAAGGGCTTTTAGTTGGGGGTGCTTCTTTAGACCACCAAGAATTTATCCAATTAATTAAAAATGTTAGCAAGGGGCGAAGAGGATAAATCCTCTTCTTTCCCCTTCGCTGCGGATCGGGAGGTTGATTTTCTTTTTTATTTTTGTTATTCTGATTAGGTAATACCACTATTATGGAAAATTTTTCGAAAGGTCATTTTTATAATCCAAGCCGAGGGAATTTAACATTGCCAAAGGTAATTGAAGAGATGTTAGGTTATATTGCCGAAAAGCCGGAGAAATTTTATGACATTATTGTTGGCTGTGATTCATCTTCAGAGCAGCAACCTTGTTTCCCTGTGGCAATAGTTATTTTAAGGACGGGAGAGGGAGGGAGATTTTTTCTTAAAAAAATAAGTTATCCCTTTTCTTCAAAAAAGAAATTTTATAACTGGAAGGAGAGAGTTTTAGAAGAAGTTTTGTTATCTTGCCAGCTGGCCTTATTTTTGAAGGAAAATTTAGAAAAAGAAATTAAAAAGTTAGTTTTTATACCTAATTTTCAGTTTCGATATATTCATGCCGATGTTGGAGAAAATGGGCAGACAAAAGATATGATAAAAGAAGTAATTGGTCTTATCCAAGGAAATGGGTTTGAGCCCAAAATAAAACCAGAATCTTTCGTTGCTTCAACGGTAGCAGACAGATATACTTAGTCAAAGAGATAAATCTCTTCCTCACCCACCGAAGCTTTAGCTGAGGTAAAAAAGAGGGTTTTCTCTCTTTGCCTTCATTGTCATTCGGGTAGTCGAAGAGATAAATCTCTTCTTCACCCTTCATTGCGATTCGGGTAAATAAATATCTATGGATTCTTCAAAACTCAGGCAGGAATTCTTAAATTTTTTTGAGAAAAGAGGGCACAAAGTGGTGCCCTCAAGTTCGTTGTTATCAACTGACCCCAGTGTTTTATTTACGACTGCCGGGATGCAGCAATTTAAAGAGTATTATTTGGGCAGACCTTCACCTTTTGGGGACAAGGTGGTTTCTTATCAAAAATGTTTTAGGACTTCTGACATTGAAGAAGTGGGAGATGAAAGCCACCTTACCTTTATTGAAATGCTGGGCAATTTTTCTTTTGGAGGATATTTCAAAGAGGAAGCAATAAAATTGGCTTACCAATTTCTTTTTGAAGAATTAAAATTGCCAATAGAAGAAGCTATTTTCACGGTTTTTAAGGGTGATAGGGATGTTCCAGAAGATAAAGAATCAATTGAAATTTGGAAAAAATTAGGAATTCCCGAAAATAAAATAAAAAAATGTGGAAGAGCAGATAATTTTTGGGGGCCGACCGGCGAAAAAGGTCCTTGCGGTCCAACAACCGAAATTTATATTAAAGGCATTGAGGTTTGGAATTTGGTTTTTAATGAATGTTATCAAGATCGACAAAAAAAACTTACTTCTTTAAAACAAAAAGGTGTGGATACCGGAATGGGATTAGAAAGACTGGTTATGATTTGTCAAGGAAAATCTTCAGTTTATGAAACTGATTTATTTGAGCCAGTCATTTTTGAAACCAAAAAAATGATGAAAGTAAGAGGGATTGAAGAACCCTCAAGTTTTGATCGACTTTACAAACCTTCGATTGCTTTTGAGATAGATAAAGAAAAAGCTTTCCAAGAATTAAAACACTCTAGGAATTTAAGAATTATTGCTGATCATACAAAATCAGCGGTTTTTTTGATTTCAGAAGGTATTTTTCCTTCTAATGTGGAAAGAGGGTATGTTTTGCGAAGAATTATCAGAAGGGCGATAAGATGTGGAAAATTATTAAATCTTCCTAAGAATTTTTTAATTCCATTGGCTCAAAAGATAATTGAGATTTACAAAGATATTTATCCAGAAGTTAAATCTAATGAAACCGACATCTTGACTGTCATTCAAAATGAAGGAGAGAAATTTGAAAAAACTTTGGAAGATGGACTAAAAGAATTCAAAACACAAATTGCAAAATGTAAATTAAAAACAATTCCCGGAAAAATAGTTTTTGATTTATATCAGAGTTACGGTTTCCCTTTGGAATTAACCAAAGAATTAGCACGAGAAGAGGGTTTCAAAATAGATGGAGAAGGATTTAAAGAAGAATTTAAAAAACATCAAGAAATTTCAAGAGCAGGAGTAGAGAAAAAATTTGGCGGAGTAGGAAAGGAAGCAACTTACGAATCAGCTAAGCTTCATACAGCCACCCATTTACTTCACTCATCCTTGAGAAAGATTTTCGGTGAACATGTTAAACAGATGGGCTCAGATATTACCTCTCAGAGATTGAGATTTGATTTCTCTCACCCGCAAAAAATGACAGCTGAAGAAATTAAAAAAGTTGAGGATTTAGTTAACCAGAAAATAAAAGAAGATTTAGAGGTAAAAAAGGAAGAAATGAGGTATGAAGAGGCGATAAAATCAGGAGCCTTGGCATTTTTCAAAGAGAAATATCCTGAGAAGGTAACAGTTTATTCTACTGGCGACTTTTCAAAAGAAATTTGTGCCGGTCCCCATGTCAGCAGAACATTGGAGCTTGGTAAATTTAAAATTATAAAAGAAGAATCTTCCGGAGCAGGTGTGCGAAGAATTCGGGCTATTTTGAAATGAAGATAAGCCGAATTCTTCTTACATCTTCGCTGTGCGAAGAATTCGGGCTATTTTGAAATGAAGATAAGCCGAATTCTTCTTACATCTTCGCTGTGCGAAGAATTCGGGGAATTTTAAAGTAGTTACCCTTGGTTTGCTCAACTCAATATTTGTTTTTGAATAAAAAGGATGATAAAATAATAGCGGTGATAAATGGTTTCGTTGTTCAAAAAAGAAAAAGGAAAAATATTTTTAGGATTGGATATCGGCACAGAAGCGGTAAAAGCTATAATCTTTTCTTTCTCAGGAAAAAAAGATAAAAAGATTACTATTTTGGGAAACTCTTTTTCCTACTTTGACAGTTACGGGATATTTAACAGTAAGGATTTTGAAGCAGACGTTATTAAAAAAACTATTTCAAAGACGATTGAAAAAACTAAAAGTAAAGTTAATCAAAAGCCGAGCGAAGCGAAGCCGAGCGAGGCGGGGTTCGCTGAACTTCGTTCATCTCTCGCCCTTCGCTTTGCTCGGGCAGATGAGACTTCGTCTCAGCGACCGCCTAACCTGACGTTGCTTGGATTACCGGCTAACATTTTAAAAGGAAGAATTGTTTTTCAGTCTTTTAAAAGGGAAAACTCTCAATCGATTATTGATAAAAAAGAGAAGGAAGTGATTTATCAGAAAATTTTAAGTAAGACCCAAAAGGAAATTTCCCAAATTTTTGCCAAGGAATCCGGCATTTTGCCAAAAGACATTCATTTTATTAATCTAAAAATCCTGGAAATAAAAATTGATGGATATGCAGTACCAGTTATTCAAGGTTATGATGGAAAAAATTTAGACTTTAGGATTTTAGCTATTTTTTTACCGAAATATTATTTAGAGAATGTCAAAAAAAATATTCAGACCTTCGCCCCTGGGGGATTAGAAATTCTTAACCTTGCAGAAGTTTTACCTTACTTCTTTAGAAACAGAGTGGCCGATGGAATTTTTCTTGATGTTGGGGGAAATTTAACCCAGATTTTTTTAGTAAATAATGAAAAACTAAATAAGGTTGATGAGTTCCAAATCGGAGGAGAAACTTTTTCCCAAGCTCTTTCTCAAAGTTTGGGGTTAGAAATTTCAGAGGCAAGAGTTTTAAAAGAAAATTATTCTAAAGGAGAATTATTAGAGGAGGGTGTAAGGAAAAGAGTTAGAGAGATTTTTTTTCAATCTTTAGAAAATTGGTTCAAAAATCTAAAATTAAAATTAAAGACCCATTCGCTACTTCCCTCCGCTTTTTTTCTTTTCGGGGGAGGAAGTCAATTACCGGAAATTCAGGAAATTTTGGAAGAAGGAGATTGGGAGGGCTTTTCTTTTTTTACTCCCCCAAAAGTAAAATTTATTTATCCGAAGGATTTCAGAAATATTGAAGATATAACAAAAAAATTAAATAGCCCTCAAGACGTCCCCCTTCTATTAATAGCAAGCTACTATGACCAAGAAAATTTTTGATATTTTTCCTCCAGAAACTCCGACTACCTTTAGGCCGGAGGAGTTTCAGGCTCCAAAATTACCAAGTAAAAAATATCCGGGGAAGAAGCGGATTTTGATTTTAGTTACTGGAATTTTAATTTTAGCTGGAATTTTTAGTTATTTTTTATTACCCAAAGTTCAAATAAAAATTTGGCCGGAAACTCAGACCCTAAATTTTAAAGAAAAAGTAGAAGTTACTTCAGAAGTAAACCAACCTAATTTTGATGGAGCGAAAATTATCCCTGGAAAAGTTTTTTCTAATCAAAAATCTTCTTCTCAAGAATTTTCTTCTTCAGGTAAAACAGTTAAAAAAGAGAAAGCCAAAGGTACAATCCGAGTTTACAATGCTTATTCTACTTCTTCTCGAGCATTAATACCTTCTCGTTTTATTTCTGCCGATGGAAAATTATTTTGGTCATTAAAAAATGAGGTGATTCCCGGGGCGGAATATGAAAAAGGAAAGCTTATTCCAGGTTACCTTGACATTGATGTCCAGGCAGCCGAGGCAGGAGAAGATTATAATATTAAGCCCTCTACTTTTGCTCTTCCTGCTCTTGCCGGATCTCCATTATACACTACCATTTATGGAGAATCTTTTTCTTCTATGACAGGGGGTTTTAAGGGTGAAGTTTCTCAGATTACCCAAGAAGATTTAGACAAAGCAGAAAATATTTTAGCCAGTCAACTTTTTGAAGAGGGAAGTGAGGCTTTAAAAAATGACCTCCAGTCGGATAAAAATTCCTCAAATTTTATCTTGCTTAACGAAGCTCAAAGCCAAGAAATTGTTGAGGCTTTATCTTCGAAAAAAGCAGGCGAGGAAGCTCAAGTATTCAATTTCCAGGTTAAAGTTTATTCAAAGGCTTTAGTATTTAAAAAATCTGATTTAGAAGATTTTTCTAAAGAATTTATTCTTTCTCAAGTACCTCAAAACGATTTTGAGTCAAATAGCTTCTGGTTAAAGAAAAAAATTCATAATGAAAGTCTAAAAATAGATTTTAACCCAGAATCAATAGATTTGAAATCAGAAAAGATTATTTTAAATTTAGAGATTACTGCTAAAATTTATCCAGATATTAATGAGATTATTCTAAAGAAAGCCCTGTTTGGGAAGTCTTTGAAGGAAACCCAAATTCTTTTGGAGGAGCAGCCTCAAGCTACTAAAGTCCAGGTAAAATTTTGGCCATTTTGGGTAAAAAAGGTTCCCCAAGACATGGGAAAGATTAAAATAGAAATAAATATTGACCCCGGAGTTGACTAGTTTAGAAAAATTTGTTATCCTGAATAATTATCTTAATGATAAATTCAAATAAAAAATTCTTACAAAAATTCGGGACGGTAATCGAAGCTTTGCCCAGTATTCATTTCCGGATAAAGTTAGATGATGGGAAAGAAATAATTGCTCATCTGGCTGGGAAATTAAGACTTTATCGAATAAAGGTTTTACCTGGCGACCGAGTAAAAGTAGAAATGAGTCCTTATGATGAAACGAGGGGAAGAATAATATATCGGGAAAAATAAAATGAAGGTTAGGTCATCGATTAAAAAAATTTGTAAAAATTGTAAGGTGGTCCGACGAAAAGGTCGACTCTATATTATTTGTAAAAATCCCAAGCATAAACAACGTCAAGGCTGAAAAAACATGCCACGTATTGCTGGAGTTAACATTCCGGAACACAAACAAATAGAAATTGCCTTGACCTACATCTTTGGTATAGGGCTGGCTTTGAGTAGAAAGATTTTAGCCGCAACTGGCATTGAGAAGCGGAGGCTGGCATCTGAGCTAAATCCGGAAGAGATTAATCAACTTAAAGAAATTATTGAAAAAAAATATAAAATTGAGGGGGAACTTAAAAGAGAGATAATGATGAATATTAGAAGATTAAAAAATATATCTTCTTTTAGAGGAATTCGTCATATTAAAGGGCTACCGGTGAGAGGGCAAAGAACTCGAACAAATACTCGGACTGTTCGGGGGAATGTCAGAAAAACGGTAGGATCAGGAAGGAAGCTAGCTCCAGCCCCGAAGTAAAAATATGGGTAAAAAAAGAATCATCACTAAAACAGAAGAAGAGCTATTGAAAGAAAGAGAAAAAGTAGAAGAGAGCCTGAAAAAAGGGGTTAAACTCAAATCCTCTCAAATGATTGGCGAGGCTAGAATTTATGTTTTAGCTTCTTATAATAACACTATTATTACTTTAACCGATCTTCAGGGAAATGTTTTGGCTTGGGCTAGCGCAGGCAAGATTGGATTTAAGGGAACAAAAAAGGCTACTCCTTTTGCTGCCTCGAGAGTAGCGGAAGTTTTGGCTCAGGCTGCTAAAAAATTAGGAGTTGAGAAAGTAAGCGTTTTAGTGAAGGGAATTGGGTCAGGTCGGGAATCAGCAGTTAGATCTTTGGCTGCCAGAGGTCTCAATATTATTTCAATTAAAGATATCACACCGATTCCCCATAATGGATGTAGACCGCCAAAAGTTCGTCGTGTTTAAATTTTTATGATAAAGAATTCAAAATGTAAAATATGTCGCCGATTAGGAGTAAAGCTTTTCTTGAAGGGTGAACGTTGTTTAACTCAAAAATGCCCAATGGTAAAAAGGTCCTATCCGCCCGGTCAGAAGAAGAAAAGAAGAGCCAGAGCTCTTTCTGAATATGGGGAAGAATTAAGGGAAAAACAAAAATTAAAAAAATGGTATAATTTAGAAGAAAGGCAATTTCGGAAATACGTGAAAAAGATTTTAGAATCTCATCAGGGAGGAAAAAAAGATGTCCTCATTTCACTAATTAAAACTTTAGAAAGTCGTTTAGATAATGTGATTTTTCGGTTAGGAATTGCTGCTTCCAGACCTCAGGCCAGGCAATTAATTTCCCACGGGCATTTTTTAGTTAACGCCAAACCAGTTAACATTCCAGGATATCTGGTAAAAAAAGGAGACAAAATTAGGATCTCTCCATCTTCTCGTAAAAAAAATGTTTTTCAAAATCTCCCTGCTTTATTAAAAAAAAGAGAGTTACCTTCTTGGATTTCCTTGGATGTTGAAAAGTTAGAAGGAAAAGTGATAGGCGCTCCCTCTTTAGAGGAGGCTGTTCCTCCAGCTGAAGTTTCACTAATATTTGGGTATTATTCACGTTAATATAAAATTATATGATTCCTTTACCTTTCCAGCCAAAAGTTATTGAAAAAAAAGGAAATAAAGCAATCTTTCAAATAGAGGGCCTCTACCCGGGTTATGGAGTGACCATTGGGAATTCTCTGAGAAGAGTTTTACTCTCTTCTTTGCCTGGAGCAGCGGTTACTCGAATGAAAATCACGGGAATTCAGCACGAATTTTCAACAATACCAGGAGTTTTGGAAGATGTAATTGAAATTATACTAAACTTAAAACAATTGAGATTTAAACTTTTTACTTCAGAGTCCCAAAAGGCCAGATTAAAAGTAAAAGGCGAAAAAGAGGTGAAAGCCTCGGATTTTGAATTACCCTCACAGGTTGAAATAGTAAATAAAACAGCTCATATTGCCACTCTAACTTCGAAAAAAGCTGAACTTGAGATGGAAATCCAAATTGAAAAAGGGTTGGGATATCAACCAAGAGAATCAAGAGAGAATGAAAAATTAGAAATAGGAGAAATTTCCTTAGATAGCATTTTTACCCCGGTAAAAAGGATAAGTTATCAAATTGAAAATATGCGAGTGGGGAAAAGAACCGATTTTGATAGACTAAATTTAGAAGTTGAAACCGATGGTCAGATTACCCCTGAGGAAGCTTTTAGTCAGGCTTCAGAAATTTTGGTAAAACACTTTTCTTTATTTACGCAAGCGCTAGCGAAGCGTGGAGATGAGGATAAATCTTCTTTGACTAAGACTTCACCTGTTAAGAGCATAATTGCGGTAGTCAAATCAAAAGCTCGAAAAAAACCGGCAAAGAAACGAGTTTCTAAAAAGAAAAAAACTTAATCTCTTACCCGAATCGCAGGCGAAGTCAAAGAGCGCTTCGCGCTCCCGAGCCGTAGCGAAGGGGTAAGAAGAAAACTTGTTTTCTTCGCGCTCTTTTCCACCTTCGTCCCGCAAACGGGACTCGGTGGGTGAAGAAGAATAAATATTCTTCGACTATGCGAAAACGCAAACTTGGCCGAAAATTAAGCAGAAAAAAGGATCAGCGAAAAGCCTTATTAAGGGGACTGGCTAGTACTCTTATTCTAAATGAAAAAATTAGAACTACTGAGGCTAAGGCGAAAGAAGTACGGCCCCTTGTAGAAAAATTCATAACACAAGCTCAAAAAGAAGATTTATCCTCAAGGAGGAGATTTTTAAGATTTTTTTCTCCAAAAATAGTTACAAAGTTATTAAAAGAAATTGGACCAAGATATAAGGAAAGGAAAGGAGGATATACAAGGATTATTAAACTTGGGCCGAGAAAGACGGATGGGGCGAGAATGGCGATAATAGAATTAATTAAAGGTTAAAAATTATGGAAAGAAAAACCCATAAGATAGACGCCACCAGCAAGGTCTTGGGCAGATTAGCAGCAGAAATCGCAATTTTGTTGCGGGGTAAACATAGGCCAGATTTTGTCCCCTATAAAGACACGGGCGACTTCGTTGTTGTTAAAAATATTAATAAAATAAAATTCACTGGTAAAAAAATTGAGAAGAAAAAATATTTCCGCCATTCAGGATATCTCGGGAGCTTAAAAGAAATTCCCCTAAAAACACTTTTTGAAAAGGATCCTTCTAAAGTTTTGCAGAGAGCAGTTTTTGGGATGTTGCCGAAAAATAAACTAAGAGCAAAGATGATAAAGCGTTTAAAAATAAAATAATGCGACACCAATTTATGAAGAAAGTTAAGAAGGCAAAAAAAGCAGTTGAAAAAAAGCCTGTCCTCAAAAAAGTTAAGGAAGCAAAAATTGTAAAAAAAGCCAAAAAGCCAACTCCTAAGAAAAAAGTTAGAAAACCAGCACCGCCGCCAGCTCGCTATTTTGAAGCAGTGGGCAAAAGAAAAACAGCGGTAGCCAGGGTGCGTCTGTTTACCCGAGGAGAAAAAGTATTTTTAGTTAACGAAAAGCCTTTTACTGTTTATTTTCCGACACTTGAACTTCAACAAATTGCCACAGCCAGTTTAAGAAAGATGCAATGTCTTGATAGTTTCAGAGTTTTAATTAAAGTTAGGGGAGGGGGATTAAATGCCCAGGCCGAAGCTTTAAGGCATGGGATAAGTCGAGCCCTCACCCTTTTTAATCCTGATTTTCGAAAAAGATTAAGAAACGCAGGTTATTTAACTCGTGACGCCAGAAAGAGAGAAAGAAAAAAATTTGGATTAAAGCGTGCAAGACGAGCCCCTCAGTGGTCAAAACGATAATTTATGTTCAATAAACCGAGCACGAAGTGCGAAGGTTAAAGAATAGAATGAAGTTCTCTTCGCCAATTTTCAATTCATCTCACCTCTCATAAATCTTTAGATTTATTTCGATGTTAAAAGAACTTATTGATAAATTTTATTTGGACAGAAAGAAAGATAAAGAACAGCAGCATTTTTATGTCAGCGAGGCGGGGAAGTGTCCCCGACAGATTTTTTTTAAATTTAAAAACGCCCCCCGGAAAGAAATGGAGGCAAATATTCTAAGGTTATTTGACCACGGCGACCATATGCACCAGCTTATTATGAAGCCCCTTTTAAGCATAAGGGCAGTACGAGTAGTATCAGCTGAAGTGGGAATTCCTCCCCAAGAGCTCGTGAGCGGGAGGGCGGATGCAATAATTAGTGACGGTAAAGAGCTTTATGTTTTAGATATTAAAAGTATGAATAGTATGATTTTTAAAAATTTAACTTCTCCCAAAGAAGAAAACATTAATCAGATTCAGCTCTACCTTCATTATTTTAAAATACCAAAGGGGATACTTCTTTATGTCGATAAAGATAAATTGAATTTGAAAGAATTCATAATTGATTACAACAAGACATTGGCTGAGAAAATTTTAAACGGTTTAGCTTGCCTAAAAAAACAAATTGATTCCAATATTATTCCTCCAAGAATTCCTGATTATCCAGGTAATTGGCAGTGTTCATACTGCCAATTTAGAGAACTTTGCGATATGGGCGAAGCGGACGAGATGAACTGGGAGGATTTTAAGAAAAAAATACAACCTTAAATTTAATTGAAATTTTTAAAAACTAACTACGGGGCTAATCTTTCCCTCAAAGTATAGAGATTTTTTTCAGAGAGAATATACAGTTTTTTATTATTTTGATTCCAGAATATTTTGGGGTCTTTAAATTCAGCTTCGACTAACTCCTCACTATCAGAGATTTGGTGTGTGGATAAATCAACAATATTTATTTTATCTCTGTCGTCAATTTCGGCGATTTTTATTTTGTTTCCGGTATTAAAAACTAAATAATGACTTGTTAGCCAAAAAACTTCTCCAATTTTTTCTGAAAAACGAGTTAAAAAGATTTCTTCTCCAACTTTTTTTGGAGGCTGATCGAATTTTTCCTCCAGAAATAAAATCCAGATTTCATAATTATTAAAATAAACAATTTTTTTGAAATCTGGAGAAAAACTAAAATTGTTAGCCGGGGCAGAAAGCTTTTTAAAACTCTCTAAGGTTTGATCAAAAAAATAAAGATTGTTATCTTCTTTAAGTAAAATTTTAGGAAAGTTTACCAGAAGTTGATAATCAACCTTCTCTTTGATCGGGAATGGCAAGAAAGAAAGTTGCTCCTGTCTTTTTCCAGAAAAGTCAGTTCTAAAAAGAAATCCTTCATCTGAAATCAAAAATATATTTCCTCCAGAAGCCTCGTAAGCTATTAAATTGCTTAAGATAGTTTGAGAGATTTCTTTAGTTTCCCAGTCAGCTTCAAAAAGGTCAGTTTTGGCTATTTTGTTTTCCTCAGTTTTCTCTTCGGCTGGTTTAGTGAAAAATATTTTTTTGGGGGCTTGAGGATTAAAAAAGATATCCTGGATATCAGTTCCCAAAAAACTGAGAGAAATTAGGTCGGGAGGAGTTTTTTCCAGGTCCAAAATAAAATATTTCCCTTCCCCTTTTAAGTCGACTTTTAATAAAATCCTTTTAGAATCCGGAGAAAATTTTAAACTAAGAAAATCAACTTTGACTTCCTCGCTTTTAGCGATATCTTTTTCTCCAATCACCCGAGCATAGCGAGAGGTGGAGATGAATGAATGTTCATCGACTAAATAACTTTTAACATTATTTTTTAAATCATAAAGATTAATCTGCCAACCATTTTCCCTGATTTCTTCAAGAATTATTTTTTTCTCATCGGGCGAGAAAAAGAAATCTTTCACTTCTTTACTCAAAAGAGTAAAACTTAAGCTTTCAGGGATTAAAGCAATATTTTTTGCTTCAGTAACTTGTTTTTCTTTTATTTCTAAAGTTTTTTCCCAACTGATGTACCCTTCTTTTTTTATTTGGATGTTATAGGTTTTGGGTAAAAGATTTTCAATCAGGACCGAACCAAAGATAAAATCGGTTTCCTTTTTTAATTGGCCGTTCAAATAAATTTGGGCACTTCTTGGCAAGACCTTAAAATAAAAAGCCCCGGTTTGAGTAACCTTTTTCTTTTCGAAATCAAATCTGTAACCCTGAGAATAAAAAACAACTGCCGAGGCAGATACCAGAAATAAAAAAACGCAGATAGAAAATAAAACAGTTCGAGTTTTCTTGGTCATACTAGATAATTTTAACTTTTCTAAAAGAATTTGCCAAGCTTTGAATTTTAATATAAGATAAATTATAATGGCTGAGAAATTTATAATTGAAGGTGGAAAGCCGCTTGAGGGAGAAATTGAAGTAAGGGGTTCTAAAAATGCGGCCGGAGCCCTTTTGGCTGCCGCTTTGCTTACTGATGAAGAGTGCTTAATCGATAATCTTCCTCGAATTTCTGATATTTTTAATCTACTGGAAATTTTGAGAGAAATGGGAGTAGATGTAGAATGGATTGATGAAAGGAAGATTAGAATTAGATCCGGAAAAAAAGTTGACCCGGAAAAAATAGATTTTGAGAAGGTTTCTAAGGCTCGAATTTCTGTACTTTTAATCGGTGCTCTTTTGCCAAGATTTAAAAAATTTAAGATTTCCAGACCAGGAGGAGACCGGATTGGATTAAGACCAATTGGTACTCATTTACAAGCCCTCAAACAATTAGGAGCTGAAATTAAAGAAGCTGGTGATTTTTACTATTTTAAATCAACCGGTCTTCGCGGAAAAGAAATTGTTCTCCAAGAATTTAGCGTTACAGCAACTGAGAATTTAATGATGGCAGCTACCTTATCCGAAGGAGAAACCATAATAAAAGGAGCAGCCTGCGAGCCTCATGTTCAGGATTTGGCTAAAATGTTAAATAATATGGGCGGAAATATAGAAGGAATAGGAACTCATACCCTGATAATCCAAGGAGTGAAAAAACTAAAAGGGACAGTTCACAAAACTATTCCTGATTACCTTGAGGCCGGCACATTTATTATTATAGGAGCTAGCGTTGGAAAAAAACTTAAAGTAAATAATATAGTATCTGAACATTTAGATCTTTTTTTAGCCAAATTGAAAGAAATAGGAGTTAAATTCAGAAGAACTGATGGCTCAATTGAAGTTTTGGGGGGAGGAGATTTAAAGCCAGCTCGAGTTCAAGCTCTTCCTTATCCTGGTTTCCCAACTGACTTATTGCCGATTATTGTTCCTCTTTTGACCCAGGCAAAAGGCAAAAGTTTAATCCATGACCCTTTATATCCGAATAGATTTAGTTATGTGGATGAACTAAGGAAAATGGGGGCTGATATTGAAATAGTTGACCCACATCGAGCTTTTGTTTTCGGCAAAACTCCCCTGAAAGGATTTAGAATTGAATCGCGGGATATAAGAGCCGGAATGAGTTTAATAGTAGCCGGATTAATGGCTCGAGGCAAAACTATAATTGAGAATGTGGAACAAATTGATAGGGGATATGAAAAAATTGAGGAGAGACTCCAAGGGTTAGGAGCAAACATTAAAAGAATTAAAACCTAAATATGTTCGTCACAAAAATCGGCATTGACCTCGGAACTTGTAATTCATTAGTTTTTCTCCCTGGCAGAGGGGTGGTTTTAAGTGAGCCTTCAGTGGTAGCGGTGACTCTTTCTGAAAATAAAATTTTAGCAGTGGGGGCTAAGGCTAAAGAAATGACTGGCCGGACTCCTGATACTATCAGGGTTCACCGTCCCCTGAAAGATGGAGTTATTGCTGAGTACCGAATCACTGAAGCCATGTTGAGATATTTTATTGCCAAAGTAAGTGGTAAGCTCCGGCTTTTCAAACCTGAGCTAATGGTTGGAGTACCGGCCGGTATTACCTCTACTGAGAGAAGGGCGGTAATTGAAGCTGGTATTAGTGCTGGAGCTAAGGCTGTTTATTTGGCAAAAGAGCCAATTTTAGCAGCTATTGGGGCTGGTATTCCTATTAATTCTTGTTCCGGACATATAATTATTGACATTGGCGGGGGGACGTCCGAGGTAGCAGTAATTTCTCTCGGAGGGATAGTTGCCTCTAATTCAGTAAGAATTGCCGGTGATAAAATGGATTTGGCAATTGCAGATTATATTAAGAAAAAACATAATTTAGCCATAGGTTCTCAGACTGCCGAAGAAATAAAAATAAAAATCGGCACTGCCTTACCTGAGGAAGAAGAAAGATATTTGGAAATTCGGGGGAGGGATTTAATTTTAGGGTTACCGCGAACGGTTAAAATTTCTTCTAATGAGGTTTGCGAAGCAATTTCTGATGTCTTGAGCGAAATTATCCAGGTAGTTAAACAAGTCCTGAGAGATACTCCGCCTGAGTTATCTGCTGATATTATGGACAAAGGAATGATTATTTCAGGAGGCGGAGCCTTACTTAGAAATATTGATGAGATGGTAGCCCAGGCAACCGGCATACCCTGTTTTATAGCTGAGGAACCTTTGTTATGCGTGGCCAAGGGGACAGGAATCGTGTTGGAAAACTTAGAAGCGTATAAAAAGAGCATAATGAGCAAGAAATAATACAATGCTTATTGGTCATCAAAAACAATGGCAATTTTTGAGAAAATCGGCAGAAGCTGGAAGAATTTCCCATGCTTATTTATTTGTCGGTCAAGCCCAATTAGGGAAAAAAACTTTAGCCATTGAATTTGTTAAACGGCTCTTAGTCGATGAGAATATCCAAGAAAAACAACATCCTGATTTTATTTTTGTTGAGCCCAAAGGAGATGAAATCCAAATTTCTCAGATTAGAGAATTTATCAGAAGGTTATCTTTCAAGCCCTTAATATCTCCCTTCAAAGCAGCGATTATAGATCAGGCTCATTGTATGAATCAGGAAGCTCAGAATTGTCTTTTAAAAACCCTTGAGGAACCAAAGGGCAGAGCCGTTTTAATTCTAATAACTGAACATCCGGAAACATTATTCCCGACCATCCTCTCACGATGTGAAATCATAAAATTCTATCCAGTGAGAAAAATAGAAATTAAAAAATATTTAGAAAGGCAAGGAATTCCCAGTAAAGAAATTGAAGAGTTAATCCGTTCTTGCATGGGAAGACCAGGAGCAGTCATAGATCTTATTTCTGACCCTCAGAAATTAGAAAATCAAAGGAGAGCCGTAAAAGATTTAATTAAATTTTCAAATTCGGAATTATCCACTCGTTTTCAATATGTCAAAGATTTATCTCAAGCTCCTCAGAATTTAAGAGAAATTTTAGATATCTGGCTGGGATACTTTAGGAATGTTTTGTTGACACGGATCATGGGTCAAGAGCATTCAAGCACGCGAGCGTTAGCGAAGCGTGGAGATGAGCGAAGCTCATCGACTACCGAGCGGAGAGAGTGCAGTGAACGAAGCGAAGGTCTTCAATTTAATAATTACTCTTCCGCCAGATTGAGAAAAATTCTTAAACTTATTCAAAGAATAAATTTTTTAATTGCAAAGACCAATGTTAATCCAAGACTGGCTTTGGAAATATTAGCGATAGAGTTATGATAATGCTCAATGAACCGAGCACGAAGTGCGAAGGTTAAAGAAGAGAACTTCGTTCTCTTCGCCAATTAAAATTCATTTACCCGAATATAAATGAGGGTGGGAGAAGAAGTTTACTTCTTCGAGCCATCTCTCAATAAATAGATTTATTTCGATGCTCAATGAATTTTTGATTCATTTCGATCTTCAATAAATTTTCAATTTATTTCGATGCATAAAGAAATCATTAATAAAATCAAACCCGAACTCGCCAAAGCTATTAATTTTTTAGATAGGGAATTAGCTAAAATTCGAACTGGACGGGTCTCAGCTTCTTTGATTGAAGATTTAATTGTTGATTGTTATGGAGAAAAAACTCCTTTAAAACAACTATCTTCAATCTCAGCTTCTGGGCCTCGAACTCTTTGTATTCAGCCCTGGGACCATTCGGTTATTCTAAATATTGAGAAAGCCATCTTGGAATCAAATTTGGGAGTAAATCCAATTGTTGAGAAAGATTTAATTAAACTTTCTTTGCCTCCCCTAAGCGAAGAATATCGAAAAAATCTTCTTCGAGTTCTAAATGAAAAATTAGAAGCAGCTCGTTTGACTCTCAGGCGCTGGAGAGAGGAGGCCTGGCGCCAGATTCAAGAGGGGTTTAGGCAGGGAAAAATTCGAGAAGACGATAAGTTTCGGGCAAAAGACGAACTTCAAAAATTGATTGATGAATATAATGGAAAGATTAAGGAGATAGAGGAGAGAAAAAAGAAGGAGATAATGGAATAATAAAAAAATGGTTTTTACAATTATCATCGCTTTCGTCAGCTTAATAGGCTTAATGATTTTACATGAATTCGGCCATTTTGTTGTAGCTAAGCGCTTTGGAGTAAAAGTTGAGGAATTTGGAATTGGCTATCCCCCTAGATTGTTTGGGAAAAGAATTGGTGAGACGATTTATTCTTTAAATCTTTTACCTTTTGGAGCATTTGTTAAAATTTATGGAGAGGAAAAGAAAGTCGAGGACTCTCGAAGTTTTTCTCAAAAACCAATCTGGCAGAGAGCTCTTATTACTTTAGGCGGAGTAGTTAGCTTCTGGATAATTTCAGCAATTTTGTTGAGCATTGTGATGGGTTTGGGAACGCCGGCCATTATTTCTGATGAAGAAAATGGTGAATTGGCAAACCCGAGAGTTCAGATTACCGCTGTCGCTCCAAGCTCGCCGGCTGAGAAAGCTGAGTTAGAAGCTGGCGATACGATAAAAAAAATAATAATTAACAGTCAGCAATTAACAATTAATACGGTAAAAGAAGTTCAGGAATTCACTAATCTCTATCGCGGTAAAGAAGTTACCTTAACGATTCAAAGGGGAAAAGAAGTTTTTGAGGTCTCAATAGCCCCGAGAGTTTCGCCGCCAGAAGGAGAGGGGGCAATGGGAGTAGCTTTAGTCCGGACGGCGATTAAAATTTATCCTTGGTACGAGGCTCCATTTCGAGGAATTTTGGCTACTGGAAATTTAACAATAGCGGTAATTCAGGGCTGGGCTCAGGCCTTAGGCAATCTAATAAAAGGATTACCAACCGGAGTTCAATTAATGGGGCCGGTAGGAATTTTTTCTTTATTTGCTCAAGCTGGTCAGTTGGGAGTAATTTATTTTTTACAATTTATTGCCATTATCTCTATTTATATTGCTTTGTTCAATATTTTACCAATCCCGGCCTTAGACGGAGGAAAACTTTTATTTTTAGGAATTGAAGCAGTAAGAAGAAAACCAGTTTCTCAAAAGATTGAACAAAATATAACTGTCGCTTTCTTTATGATATTAGTTGCTTTAATGGTTTTGGTAACAATAAAGGATATTGTCAGGCTATTTTGAACATATGAAAAAAAATTTCGAAAAAGAACAACTTATTAAAAAATCAAAAGATTTTTCTCAATGGTATACAGATGTAATACTTAAGGCTGGGTTAGCTGATTACGCGCCAGTAAAGGGATGCATGGTTTTTAAACCTTATGGTTATGCTATTTGGGAAAATATTCAGAAAGTTTTAGATGAACAGATTAAGAAAGCCGGGGTTAAAAATGCCTATTTCCCTCTTTTTATTCCAGAAAAATTTTTAAAAAGAGAAAAAGCTCATATCAAAGGATTTTCACCGGAATTAACAATAGTGACAATTGGTGGAGGGAAAAAACTGAAAGAAAAACTCGTGCTTAGGCCAACATCGGAGACGATTATGTATGAGATGTTTGCCAAATGGATAAAATCTTGGCGAGACCTCCCAGTTTTAATAAATCAATGGTGTAATGTTATTCGCTGGGAAATGAGAACCCATTTATTTTTAAGAACAACTGAATTTTTATGGCAAGAAGGCCATACCGTCCATGAAGCCCACGGAGAATCAATGAAAGAAGTGAAGAGAGCTTTAAATAATTATGTTGAGCTTTACCAAAATTTTTTTGCTATAGATGGAATTTACGGTCAAAAATCTGAATCAGAAAAATTTCCTGGAGCTGCCGTTACTTATACTTACGAAATGTTAATGCCTGATGGCAAGGCTCTTCAAGGATGTACTGCTCATGATTTGGGACAAAATTTTGCTAAAGTATTTAATATTAAATTTTTAGGGAGAGATGGAAAAGAAAAAATACCCTGGCAGACCTCTTGGGGTTTATCTACTAGGAGCATCGGAGCATTAATTATGGCTCACGGCGATGATAATGGTTTAATTATTCCTCCAAAATTAGCTCCTATTCAAATTATTATTGTTCCAATTTTTCAAGGGAAACCAACCGATACTGATTTACAAACAAAAGTAGAAAATGCTAAGAGTATTTTAAAAGATTTTAGAGTTGAAATTGACATTAGGAAGGAGTATTCTGTAGGATGGAAATTTAATGACTGGGAGTTAAAAGGGGTTCCTCTTAGAATAGAAATTGGGCCGAAAGAGACAAAAGAACGCAAAGCAACTTTAGTTAGAAGAGATAGCGGAGAAAAGTATTCTGTTTCCTTTGATTCACTGGCCGGTGAAGTTAGAAAAATTTTAGAATTGATTCAAAAAAATTTATTTGATAGAAGTAGCAAATATCTTAAAGAAAATACCAGAGAAACTTTTGATTATAAAGAATTTAAAGATATAATGAAAGAGAAAAAAGGTTTCCTTAAAGTCTTTTGGTGTGAAAATCCAAAATGTGAAGCGAAAATAAAAGAGGAAACCAAAGTAACTATTAGATGTTTACCCCTTGATGCTCCACAAAAACAGGGAAAATGTATTTACTGCGGAAAGAAGGCCAAGAGACAGTGGATTTTCGCCCAGGCCTATTAATAAAAATTATTAATTAATTACTATGTTAAATAAAATTTGGAGGACAATTTTTCAAGACATTGCCATTGATTTGGGAACAGCCAATTCTCTTGTTTATGTCAGAGGCCGAGGGATTGTGATTGCAGAGCCTTCGGTAGTAGCTATAAATCAAAAAACTGGTCAAATTTTAGCCATAGGAGAGGAAGCTCGAAAGATGGTTGGTCGAACCCCAGCTCATATTATAGCTACTCGGCCTTTGGTTTCAGGAGTAATTTCTGATTTCGATGTTACCGAACAAATGCTAAGATATTTTATTGAGAAAGTTCATAAAAGAAAATTTATTCTCAGTCCTAGGCCCCGAGTAATTATTGGTATCCCCTGCGGAGTGACTGAGGTAGAAAAAAAGGCAGTTGAAGATGCGGCAAAAAATGCTGGAGCAAGAGCAGTCTATTTAATTGAACAACCGATGGCAGCCGCCATTGGCGCTCGGCTCCCGATTCAAGATGCTGGAGGTAACTTTATTGTTGATATCGGAGGAGGAACAACTGAAGTAGCAGTAATTTCTTTAGGCGGAATAGTTATTGCCAAAAGCCTGAGAACTGCCGGAGATAAACTTAATGAAGATATAATTCAATTTGCCCAAGAAGAATATAAGTTATTGATTGGAGAGAGAACGGCCGAGGAAATTAAAATTAACATTGGTTCAGCTTACCCTTTAAAAGAGAAAAAAGAAATGCCTCTTCGGGGGAGAAATTTAGTTACTGGTCTCCCTGAAGAAATTTTAGTCTCTGACGAAGATATTAGAAGAGCTTTAAAAAAATCGGTTAGCCAAATTATTACAGCTATAAAAACTACGGTAGAGGAAACTCCTCCAGAACTTCTCGCTGATGTTATGGAAAGAGGGATTTATCTTGCTGGGGGCGGTAGTCTCTTGCGTGGTTTGGATATCCTGGTTGCAAAAGAGACAAAAATTCCTGCCAAAATCGTTGATGATCCTCTGACAGCGATGGTTAGGGGGGGAGGATTGGTTTTAGAGAATCTTGACGAATTGCATGAGGTATTGATGGAGACGGAGTATTTGGAACCACCCAAATAAATCGGTATATGGTTACTAGAAAAGAAGTAGAAAGAGTAGCAAAATTAGCGAGGATTGGCATAAGCAAAAAGGAGGAAGAAAAGTTTGCCAGAGAGCTTTCTTTGATTTTGGATTATGTGAAAAAATTAAAAGAAGTTGATATTTCAAAAACTTTGCCAACCAGCCACTCAATTACCCGAGCGTTAGCGAAGTCAAAGAACGCTTCGCGCTCTTTTCTACCTTCGTCCCGCAAACGGGACTCGGTGGCTGGAGATGAAGCATCAGCTTCATCGACTGAAATCGAAAACGTAACGAGAGAAGACGAAGGAAGTGAGAAATATGAAGAAAGAAGTTCGAAGTTACTCGATTTGGCGCCAGAAATTAAAGGCGACTATTTAAAAGTGAAATCAATACTTTAATGGAATTACAGGATTTTCCAATCAAAGAAATTCATCGAGGGTTGGTAAATAGAGAATTCTCAGCCCAAGAATTAGCTAAGGCTTATTTGGAAAAGATTACAAAAGAAGATAAAGATATCAATGCCTTTTTAACTCTGGCTGAAAATTCGGCATTATCTCAGGCAAAAAAAGTAGATGAAATGATTCAAGCGAATAGGGAGATTTCCTTGTTGGCCGGCATTCCCTTGGCGGTAAAAGATAATATTTTAGTTGAAAATATCAAATGCACAGCTGGTTCAAAAATTTTGGAAAATTATATTGCTCCCTATAATGCCACAGTGGTAAAGAAACTTAAAGAAATTGGGGCAATAATTTTAGGAAAGACAAATATGGATGAATTTGCTATGGGTTCTTCGACTGAAAATTCAGGTTTTTACTCCACTCATAATCCCTATGATTTAACTCGAGTCCCCGGGGGCTCTTCCGGGGGGTCGGCAGCTGCTGTTTCCGCGAATTTATGCTGCTACGCGTTAGGATCTGATACGGGAGGTTCAATTCGCCAGCCGGCTTCTTTTTGCGGGGTAGTGGGGCTAAAACCAACCTATGGAGCAGTTTCTCGCTATGGCTTAATTTCTATGGCCTCTTCTTTAGACCAAATTGGGCCGATAACAAAAACCGTGGAGGATGCCAAGATTGTCTTTGAGGCAATAAAAGGAAAAGATCCGTTAGATTCAACTTCGGTTGAATCAAGCTGCGAAGTAGAAAATTCGAAGAAGCAAAGAAATCTTCAGGCTTCAGAAATAGTAGTTGGTGTGCCCAAAGAATATTTCATTAAGGGAATGGATGCTGAGGTGGAGAGAATAATAAAAGAGATAATAAAAAAAATTGAAGCTCTGGAGGGAGTGAAGATTGAAGAAATAAGCTTACCTCATACCAAATATAGCCTTGCTGCTTATTGTTTAGTGATGTCTTCTGAAGCTTCGGCTAATTTGGCGAGATATGATGGAATAAAGTTTGGCTATTCCCCGGGGCAGGCAGGTAACTTATTAGATGTTTATTTAAAATCAAGGGAAAAAGGTTTAGGCACAGAGGTGAGACGGCGAATTATGCTCGGAACCTATGCTTTATCTGCCGGTTTCTATGAGGCCTATTATTTAAGAGCTCAAAAAGTTCGGACTAAGATTTTAGAAGATTTTAATAAAGCTTTTGAAATAGTTGATATTATTTTGACTCCCACTTCGCCAGCGCCGGCTTTTAAAATCGGAGAAAAAATTACCAATCCTTTGACAATGTATCTATCTGATATTTTTACTGTTTCAGTAAATTTAGCTGGATTACCCGCTCTTTCTTTGCCTTGCGGTAAAGCTCACGGTCTTCCGGTAGGACTCCAAATTATTGGAAAGGCTTTTGAAGAAACCAAAATTTTAGAGGTTGGGGAAATCTTTGAAAAATTATGTTCGCTGAATCGGAATTTCTAAATTCCGATTCGTCTCACCTACCTAAAATTTTAAAGAAAATTTCAGCTATGTTCGAGAATTTAATTTATTTAAAATTCGTTCCGCCAGAAATTTTGCTGTCCCTAAAAATTCTTTGTATAGTTATTTTTTTGTTTTTTCTTCTTATTATTTTTCATTCTCTTAGAAGAAGTAGCTGGATAAAAAATAGATTTTTGCAAGATATGGTAGAGTTTTTAACTTATCAACCCTATGAAGTAAAAAAGATCGCCAAAATTTGGTCAAAGATTAAGAAAAGATTAGAGGCAGGCAGCGAATCAGAATATAAGCTGGCAGTGATTGAGGCAGATAGTATGTTGAGCGACATATTAGAAAGAATGGGTTTTAAGGGAGAGACCCTGGGAAATAGGTTAAAGCAAGTGACCACAGCTATCCTTCCGAGTATTGAAGAGACTTGGGAAGCTCATGAAATTCGCAACAATATCGTCCATGACCCTGATTACAAATTAAGTTTAGGCCAAGCCCAAAAAGCATTGGAAATTTATGAACAGGCCCTTCGGGATTTACAGGTATTTTAGTTGACTTTTCTTTAAAATTTAGGTAAAATATCACCGCGGGGTGGAGAAGTAGTATCTTGCGAGGCCCATAACCTCGAGACAGCCGTGCAATTCGGCTCCCCGCAACAAGTTTTGCCGGCGTAGCTCAGGGGTTAGAGCAGAGTCTTCATAAGGCTAAGGTCACAGGTTCGATTCCTGTCGCCGGCACGTGGTCGCGTAGTGTAGCCCGGTTTAACACGTCTCCCTGTCACGGAGAAGATCACGGGTTCAAATCCCGTCGCGACCGCAAAAAAAACGCCCTCGCGGCGATTTTTTTTGGTTTCTTAAATTGAATTAAATTCAAATTTTGGCCATATTTGAAGTAGTAGTTATCCACATATTTTTACTTGAAATCAGTTTAAAATTAAGGTAAAATAAAGTAATAAGTATGGCAAGAATTAACCTTAAATTAATCAAAAATCAGGTCAAAAAAGACATCGATTCGGCAAAGGATTTGAAAGAATTAAATGATATTTTTAAGAAATATTTAGGGAAGAGGGGAGAGCTTACCCAGGTTTTGCGTTCTTTAGAAAAGTTGCCAAAAATAAGAAGAGCTAAAGTTGGCAAGGAGGCAAATGAGCTTAAGAATTTTTTGAGAATTAAATGCAGCCAAAAAGCACTAGGCATTAAAGAAAAGATTAGAAAAGAAATTGCCAAAAAAGAATGGATTGACATAACTCGGCCGGGGGAAAGGCCAGTTCTGGGGCATTTACATCCTCTGTCGCAAGTTAAAAACAAAGCTGAGGAAATTTTTCAATTAATGGGTTTTTCAGTAGTTGAAGGTCCGGAGATTGAAAATGAATGGTACAATTTTGATGCCTTGAATATTCCCAAAGACCATCCGGCCAGAGATATGTGGGATACTTTATATTTAAAAAATAAAAAATCAAATCAAAAATTATTATTAAGGACTCATACTTCTCCAGTCCAAATCAGATTTATAGAAAAGAATCAGCCTCCCTTGAGAATTATTGTGCCGGGAAGAGTTTTTAGGCACGAAGCCACGGATGCCAGCCACGAAATTAACTTTTATCAAGTTGAGGGATTAATGGTTGATAAAAAAGTCTCAGTAGCCAATTTTAAAGCAATTATCCAAGAATTTTTTCAGAAATTTTTTAAAAAACCGATTGAAATTCGTTTGAGGCCAAGCTATTTTCCTTTTGTGGAACCTGGTTTTGAAGTAGATATGACTTGTTTGGCTTGTGGCGGAAAAGGATGTTCTGTTTGTTCTCAAACAGGCTGGCTGGAGATGATGGGAGCTGGAATGGTTCATCCTAATGTTTTTAAAGCAGCCGGCCTCAACCCAAAAAATTGGCAGGGTTTTGCCTTTGGAATGGGTTTAGATAGATTAGCTATGATGAAATACAAAATCAACGACATTAGATTATTCTATTCTGGAGACCTCCGCTTCCTCCACCAATTTTAAGCCTGTCGGTATCAAATACCGACAGGCAAAAATATGGTTTTTTCTTATAATTGGATACAATCATTTTTTAAAAAGAAACTGCCTAAGCCGGAAAAATTGGCCGAGCTTTTGACGATGAAGGCCTTTGAGGTGGAAGAAGTAAAAAAAATCGGCAAAGACTGGGTTTTTGATATTGATGTTTTGCCAAATCGGGCTGGTGATTGTCTGTCTCACATGGGCATAGCTCGTGAGAGTTCATCATTATTAGATTTAGAATTCAGGATTCCAGATTTAAGGTTTCAAGAAGCCAAAGATTTAAAAGCCAAAGATTTGATTAAAGTAGAAGTTAAAAACAAAGAAGATTGTCTCAGGTATACTGCAAAAGTAATAACTGGGGTGAAAGTTAAATCTTCGCCAAAATGGGTAAAGGCGAGATTGAAAGTTTGCGGTTTACGGCCAATAAACAATATTGTTGATATAGCCAATTATGTAATGTTAGAGACCGGCCAACCTCTTCATGCTTTCGATGCTCAAAAACTCGAAGGGGAAAAAATCATAGTTAGATTTGCTAAAAATCGAGAGAAAATTGTTACCTTGGATGAAGAAAAATATGACTTAGACGAGGACGTTCTCGTCATCGCTGACGCTAAAAAACCAGTAGCCATTGCCGGCATTAAAGGAGGTTTAAGCGCTGAAATAGATAAAAAAACAAAAATTGTGGTGCTTGAATCGGCTAATTTTGAGCCCAGAACTATCCGTAAATCTTCCAAAAAATTGGGCTTAAAAACTGATGCTTCCTTAAGATTTGAACATGGGATTGACCCAAATTTAACAGAATTGGCAATCAATAGGGCAGCCAGTTTGATTCAGGGAATTGCCGGTGGCACAATTCTCCAAGGTTTAATTGACTTTTACCCTAAAAAAGTTTTTTCAAAAAGAATTAAATTGGATTTGGATTCTGTCGAGAGATTATTGGGAGTAAAAATTCCAAGAAAAGAAATTTTTGATATCCTTAAAAGATTACAATTTAAGCTAACAGAGGCCCGTCCTCTGTCAAAAACTAAAGGAATAATAATGGTTGAGGTGCCGACTTTTAGATTGGATGTTTCAATCCCGGAAGATTTGATTGAAGAAATTGGCAGAGTTCACGGTTTTGATAAAATTAAGGCCATCTTTCCGATTGCCGCCCTGATTCCGCCAAAGAGAAACTTAGATATTTTCTGGGAAGATATCACTAAGAATATTTTAAAAGAAGCTGGATTTACTGAAGCTTATAACTATTCTTTTATTGGAGAGAAAGAAACTAAGATTTTTAATTATAAAGCAAAGGAGATAATTACAGTGGAGAATCCAGTGAGCGTGGAACAAAAATATTTACGGCCAAGTTTAATCCCCAGCCTGCTTAAAAATGTAAAAGAGAATTTTAGATACTTAGATGAAATTAAAATTTTTGAATTGGGGAAAATCTTTAAAAATCTCTACAGACTAGCAAACAATGAGCAATCAGAAAAAAGAATGTTAGCCGGATTGATTGCTAAAAAAGAAGGCAGAGAAGAAGAATTCTACCGATTAAAAGGAGTGATTGATTCGTTGCTTAATAAGCTTGGGATTTCAGATATCTGGTACGATGAATATCAGCCAACTCCGGAGGAAAGCAAATTATCAATTTGGCAGCCACAAAAATGTGCCGAAATTAAAGTTAATCATATGGAAATCGGATTTTTAGGAGAAATTTCTTCTAAAATTTTAGATGAATTAAAATTAAACCTTTTAAAAATTGTTGTTTTTGATATAGATTTTGAAAAATTAAAAACACTAGCTTCTGAAGAACATGAGTTTAAACCTATTTCTCCTTATCCGGCAGCAATTAGAGATGTGGCTATTTTAGTTCCCAGGGGAATCTTAGTCCAAGACGTTTTAAATAAAATTGAAGTAGCTGGTGGAAATTTGGTTAGAGATGTTGATCTTTTTGATATTTATGAAGGAGAGAACCTGCCAGAAGGGAAAAAGAATTTAGCCTTCCATATAGTTTATCAGTCAGAGGCCAGGACTTTATCTTCAGAAGAAATTGATAAGACTCACCAAAAAATAATTAATGCTTTAGAAAAAGAGCCTGATTGGCAAGTAAGAAAATGATAACCAAAAAACTAAAAAAACAACCCAAAGGCAAGACAGCCTCAAAAAAGAAGGAAGCAACCTATACAGCTAAAGATATATACGTTCTTAAGGGACTGGAGCCGGTCAGACGGAGGCCGGCAATGTACATTGGTTCAACCGGGTCCGATGGTTTACACCACTTAATTTGGGAGTGTGTTGATAATTTTATCGATGAATTTAACATGGGATACGGAAACCAAGGAGAGGTTGTTCTTTTACCCGGAAATAGAGTGAAAGTCACAGATAATGGTCGCGGTATCCCAATAGAAAAACATCCCCAGACGAAAAAATCAGCTCTAGAGACGGTAATGACTACATTGCATGCTGGAGCAAAATTTGGAGGTAAGGCTTATCAGGTAGCCGGGGGTCTCCACGGAGTTGGAGTTTCGGTAGTTTGCGCTTTATCTAAATGGATGAGGGCTGAGGTTTGTCGGGGAGGAATGAAATATTTTCAAGAATACTCAGAAGGAAAGCCGAAAACTAAAGTTAAAAAAATCGATAAGTGCCGACAGACAGGAACTACGGTTATTTTTGAGCCAGATCCAGAAATTTTTAAGGAAATAAATTTCGACCTTAAAAAAATTTTAGACCATCTCCGCCAGCAAGCTTATCTGACTAAGGGAATAAAAATAATTGTTTCCGATGAGAGAACAAAACAAAAACGAAGTTATACTTTTTACTTTGAAGAAGGCCTTGCTTCTTACATTCAGTACCTGGTTCGGGGAGTGACCCCCCGTCACCCAAATATTTTTTATGGTTCAGGTCTAAAAAATGGAATAATTGTGGAAGCTGCTTTTCAATACACCCAAGAGTATGAATGCTATGAAGAAAGTTTTGCCAATAACATTTGGACCCAGGAAGGCGGCACTCATCTAACAGCTTTCCGCACTGCTTTGACCCGAACTTTTAATGATTATGCCAGGAGATTGGGCTTGCTTAAGGAAACCGATGAAAACTTGTCAGGTAAGGATATAAGAGAAGGATTCACCGGAGTGGTCTCGGTTAAAATAAAAGATCCTCAATTTGAAGGACAGACCAAGGCGAAATTAGGAAACCCTGAAGCTAAGGTGGTAGTTGAGGGAGTAGTTTCTGAAACCTTGACTGATTTTCTGGAAAGGAATCCTGCAGACGCCAGAGCTATCATTGAAAATTGTTTCTTAGCTCAAAAAGCTAGAGAGGCAGCTAGAGCTGCCAGAGAAACAGTTTTAAGAAGAGGAATTTTAGAAGGTTTAGCCCTACCGGGGAAATTAGCCGATTGCGCCTCAAAGAAACCTGAAGAATCAGAACTCTATATCGTGGAAGGAGAATCAGCTGGCGGAAGTGGAAAACAAGGCCGAGATAGAAAATTTCAGGCTATTTTAGCTCTCCGGGGTAAAATCTTAAATGTAGAAAGAGCTCGCTTAGACAAAATTTTGGCCTCAAAAGAAATAAAATCTTTAATAATTGCTTTGGGAACAGCCGTTGCCGAAGATTTTAACATTGATAAAATCAGGTATCATCGAATTATCATAATGTGCGATGCAGATTCCGACGGGAATCATATCAGAACCCTACTTTTAACTCTTTTTTACCGTCACTTTAAGCCAATAATTGAAAAAGGCTATCTTTATATTGCCCAACCCCCGCTTTATAAAATTCAGGCTGGGAAAAAGATTGAATATGCCTATACTGAAGATGATAAAGCTGAAATTCTTTCAGAATTCCGCAAAGTCAATACAAAAAAAGGAAAAAGTAAAAAAGAAGGGGCAGAGGAAGAAAAATTAGTTGGTATAACTATTCAACGATACAAGGGTTTGGGAGAGATGAATCCGCCGGAACTGTGGTCCACGACTATGAACCCAGAAAACCGAGTTTTATTAAAAGTCATTATTGAAAATGCCAAAGAGGCTGACAGAATTTTTGATACTCTAATGGGAGAGGAAGTATTACCAAGAAAGAAGTTTATTCAGACATACGCAAAAAAAGTCAAAAACTTAGATATATAAATTTTTTGCGTATCGAAAGAAGCTTTAGCTCCTTGAGCTTGCGCAAAAAAAGTCAAAAACTTAGATATATAAATTTTTTTGCGTATCGAAAGAAGCTTTAACTCCTTGAGCTTGCGCAAAAAAAGTCAAAAACTTAGATATATAAATTCTTGACATATAAATTCTTCTTGGCTATCATAAGGTTAATGGCCGAGGCGGCCGTTTTTAAAACCATGAAAATTAGCGACATCCCCTCAAAAATAATCACATTTCTAAAAGAAGTCCGTCTGGAGATGAAAAAGGTTAATTGGCCAACAAGGCAAGAAACTTCAAGATATACTCTGATTGTCATTGGGGTTTCAATAGCAGTAGCTATATTTTTGGGAGGAATAGATTTTATATTCACCACTTTACTTAATAAATTTATATTATAAAATATGCCAAAACAGCGTTTACCCCAACAAAAAAATTGGTATGTTATTCATACTTATTCTGGATACGAGGATGCAGTTACCAAAAATTTAAAACAAAGAATTGAATCTTTAGACATGGAAGATAAAATTTTTAATGTTTTGGTGCCAAAGGAAAAAAAAATTAAAATTAAAAATGGGAAAAGAAAAGTAGTTGAAGAAAAAATTTACCCGGGTTATGTTTTAGTTGAGATGATTGTTGCTGATGATTCTTGGTATGTGGTTAGAAATACCCCTAATGTAACAGGTTTCGTGGGGGCAGGAACTGTTCCAGTTCCAGTTTCCGAAAAAGAAATTGAGATTTTAAAAAAGAGAATAGGAGTAGAAGTTCCTCAATATAAAATTGATGTTAAAATTGGGGATCCAGTAAAAATTATTGACGGACCCTTTAAAGACTTTGATGGCAAAGTTTCAGAAATTGATGCAGAGAGAGGGAAAGTAAAAATTTTAGTCAATATGTTTGGCCGAGATACACCGGTGGAACTGGATTCGTTACAAATTAAGAAAATGTAGGCGAAGAGGATAAACCTCTTCTTCACTTTCGCCCGCCAGAAGCGGACTCGGTAGGCGAAGAGAGCTTTGCTCTCTTCTTCACCTCGCCCCACTGATGCGTGGCTCGGTATATGAAGAAAATAAAAGCCATTGTCAAACTTCAAATTCCAGCCGCAAAAGCAACGCCGGCACCGCCGGTTGGTCCCACTTTAGCTCAGCATGGTCTAAATATTGCTGAGTTTTGCCAGAGATTTAATGAAATGACAAAAAATCAGGAAGGGTTTACTATCCCAGTAGAAATGACAGTTTATGAAGACCGGACTTATGATTTTAAGTTAAAATCTCCACCAGCTTCTGAACTTTTAAAAAAAGCTGCCGGAATCGAGAAAGGCTCTGGCGAACCTAATAAGACAAAAGTCGGAAAAATTACCAGGGCTCAACTTAGAGAAATTGCCCGAAAGAAAATGGAAGACTTAAACTCTTCGGATATCGAGGCTGCCGAAAGTATAATCGAAGGCACAGCCCGTAACATGGGCATTACGGTTGAATAATTATTTCTATGCTAAAAAAAATTCTCATTCTTCATATCCCTGTTATTCACAAGGGATATTTAGATTTTTTTAAAACAATTGAAGGAGAAATTTCCAATATTTACCTTATTGATGAAGAATTACAGGAAGAACTTTCTGAAATTAAACCAGACATCGCTTCGATAGACTCAAAAACCGTTAAAGAATTATTGAATAAAATTGGTTTTGAAAAAATTAATATATTTTCAAAAAGCAATATTGAAGAAATACGGGGAAAAGAAATTGTACTTATTCAAAATGAAATCTCCCGCAATTTATATGAGAAATATCTTAAAGGAGAGAAGGTAGAATGGGAATCAGTTTTTCTCCGTTGGGATAAAAACCAAGTTTTGGCTGAACTTCCCACAGAAGACATCCCCATTTCCAAAGAACCTTTCGACACAGACAAGATGAAGGAAGCTTACAAAGAAGCCGAAAAAAGCAGCGATTGGTGGCGGCAGGTAGGAGCCGTGTTAGTAAAAAATGGAAAGATAATTGCTCGTTCTTATAATCAAGGAGTGCCCAATGATAATACTCCTTATCAACTTGGTTCAATAAGAGATCTTTTTAAAGCTGGTGAAAAACAGGATTTTTCTCCAACTATCCACGCTGAACAGAAACTTATTTCAGAAGCTGCTAAAAATGGTATTCAGCTTCAGGGCACAACTCTTTACCTTACTCATTTTCCTTGCTCAGTTTGTGCCAAGCTCATTGCTTATTCTGGGATTGAGAATCTTTATTTTTCAGAGGGAGCTTCGAATCTTGACGGCAAAAAAATACTGGAATTAGTCGAAGTTAAAATCACGCGTGTTATCCGGGATAAATAAAAACTCGGCAGGCAAAGAGAACGAAGTTCTCTTCTTCACCTTCGTCTTAATAAATTAAGACTCGGTCTATGAAGCAATATTTAGATTTATTAAAATATGTTTTAGAGAATGGCGAGAGAAAAGGTGACCCTCAGGGAGTAGGGAATATTGCCGTTTGTGGATACCAAATGCGCTTCAAAATGGATGATGGTTTTCCTCTGCTTACCACAAAAAAACTCTCTTTAAAGTCAATTATCTATGAATTACTCTGGTTCTTGCGTGGCGATACGAATGTCAAATATTTGCAGGAAAAAGGGGTTACTATTTGGGACGAATGGGCTACGCCCGAGATGTGCGCTAAATATAATCAAAAGCCAGGAGATTTGGGTCCAATTTATGGAGAAAAGTGGCGTCATTGGAAAAAAAGAGCTGGTGGTGAGATTGACCAAATAAATGCGGTTATAGCAGAGATTAAACGGTTTCCTGACTCTCGACGTTTAGTTGTAACCTCTTGGGACCCAGAAGATATTGATAAAGTGGCTGTAGCGCCATGCCATTGCTTCTTTAAATTTTTCGTTGCCCAGAAGAAATTATCTTTACATCTTTTCCAACGAAGTTGTGATGTTTTTTTAGGCGTTCCCTTCAATATCGCCTCCTACTCATTATTATTGATGATGATGTCTCAGGTTACCGGATTGAAAGCTCATGAATTTGTTCATACTTTATCTGACACCCATTTATATCTTAACCACATAGAACAGGCAAAGCTTCAATTAACCCGTGAGCCACGACCTCTGCCCCGGATGATTCTTAATCCAAAAATAAAAAACATCTTCGATTTTGATTACGAAGATTTTCAACTCGAGGGATATGACCCTCATCCATACATTAAAGCTGAGGTAGGCATTTAAAATTAGCCGATAGGAAACTTCACTATTCTTGCCCGTTTTGTTTTTTTATTTTGTTTTGGAGAAATTATATGAAAGTGGATATGGGCAACGGAGGCCCCGGTAAAATTTGTATTACCAAATCTCATTGCAAACCCGCCTCCTTTTATCTTGTATTTTTTTATCGCCCATTTTGCTAAATAGACTACCGCCTCAAAATCTTTTTTTGTTAACTCGGAAAAGTTCTCTTTATGTTTCTCTCCTATAATAATAAGATGGCAATCAGTGTTTTTGTAGGGCCAACTGTTATTTGTTAAAAACCAACCGTTCTTTCGCTTAAGTATCGGTTTTTTGTGATAGGCGAAGAGATTCTCTCTTTTTGTCCCTTCGCTTCCGCTTGGGCATTTAAAGTTTTCTTTACAAAACGGGCACCTGTCCGTTGAAGATATTTTTTCTATTACTCTTTTGTATTCACCCATTCTTGCATTTTTTGTATTAACAAATGTTTTCATTGACCGAAGTTTTACGAAGTAAAAGTGAAGGTAAAGATGAAGGAAAACCCCGAAGGGGGCAAACTTCATCGCTTATCCTTTTTTTGTTATTTTAGAAAGCATCGCTTCAAAATGTTTCTTTATCATTCTTTCGATAATTTCTGTTGTTGAGGTGCGTTCGGCTTGTCTTGGAAGAATTAAAACATCGTCAGCATACAACCTAATATCTTTAATCTGCTCTTGCGGATAGCTGTCAGTAGTGGTAACAAAAACGTTAGGTCTGATTGTTTTTATTAATTCATACTGCCATTTTCCATCATCGTTTATATCATCTACTAAAGTGATGTAATCAATGCATTCTTGGTATTTGAGCATTTCCATTCTTTCCTCCTGGGGTATGACTGGCCTAAGCTCACTTTTTTTATATAATTTTATTCCTCGATCGCTATCCGCCCCCACAACAAGTATATCGCCCTGTTCTCTTGCTTTTATCAGATACCGTAAGTGTCCTATATGAAGCATATCCCAAGAGCCTACAGTACAGACAATCTTATGACCTAAGGATTTATGCGCATCAATAATTTTCTTAAGTTTTGAATAATCTAAAATGATGGAATTGTTTTGCACTTTCATATTTTGTTGCAAAATATTATGATATAATATCATAATAAATAAGAGAAGACAATAATTTAGCAATATATTTATATTTTTCTCAAATGATTGTATCAATTATCGCCGCTATAGGCAATAACCGTGTTATTGGTATTAACAAT
>Ga0268279_1000057_pt1 | contig 90535 bp, 103 predicted proteins | sample saktaG_6_FD_190142 | JGI IMG/M metagenome (GOLD analysis project Ga0268279, IMG submission 190142) | Saline water microbial communities from Sakinaw Lake, British Columbia, Canada - sak_2010_1_5_80m | ecosystem: Environmental > Aquatic > Non-marine Saline and Alkaline > Saline ...
TACAAAAACCAAGTTTTTTGGCATAAGAAAGGATTTCGTACCAATCTTTACGACATGTCGGTTCTCCCCCAGTAAAACGTATATCAATAACATTGCATTCCCTCAAATGATCTAAACTTTTAAGAACGTCATTTGTATTCAGTTCCTCAGCTCTCGATTTACCAGAATTATTAAAACAATAACGACAATGAAGATTACAAAGCAAAGTCAATTCATAATAAATTCTCACCGGCGAATACAGAATATCATTTCTAAAATCTTTCCTTTTAACGCTTAATAAAGTGGTACCATTTTTTTGAATATTATTATTTTTCAGATAGTCACAATATCTGTCTTTTTTTATGAGTTTGTAACTCAATTTTTTCTTATTATAAATAACAAAACCAAATGGTTCTTCTTTAATAATGTAATTTTTCATTTTTTGTTTGTTGATTATAGAAGGCAGTAATTAATCTGGCAGTTTATTGAATTCGCGCAAAATCTTTTCGATGATATTTTTATAATTTGTGAAATCTTTATGGTCGTGATCTATATTAGAAAACAGATCGTCGATATTTACCCATTTGCAATCTTGAATTTCACTAGTATTAGCTTTAACTTTATTACTATCACCAAGGTACTCTACAACCATAAACTTTTGAATTTGACCTCGCCACCTAAACCCAGCTATTTTAACCGACTCTTCAGCCCAATCATATTTATTTATATATTTACTTACACCAACAATCTTATAATCGACAATACCTAGTTCTTCATTTAATTCTCTTTTTAGAGTGTCTTCTCTAGATTCTTCTTTTTTTACTCCACCTTGAGGAAATTTCCAAAAATCACGAGGCCATCCCAATGATTGAACCAAGAGATATCTTTCACCTTGGAAAAGCACACAAGCTACATTTTTCCTATATGGAAGTTTATTTTTATCTTTCGTTGGTGTTTTGTTATTCATATCAGATAGTCTATCTTATTTTAGATAAAACAACTAAATCTTTTTTAAGTTCCTCTTCATCACGTGGGCTGTGAACTCCATTAAAAGTCTTGATATTTTCTTCTCTTGTTCTTATACTAAACGCCGAACTAATATCCCAACATGTACCAGGACACTTATCTGGCGACATTTCTATTAAACCTCTTTTTTCTACTTCTGGCAAACATATATTTGATCTAATAGAAGCACTAGTATTTCCTCGAATGAATAAATCATTAAAAACCTTTTGGGAATCATTTTCTGATTCAATATCAATACCTTCGTGAAGATAACCACTGATCTCTGAAAAAATTTTCTTATAACGGTCAGGAGATAAATGTGTGAAAATTACTAATTCTGATGGTTCACATATTGATAATAGAAATAATAAAACCCCATGAGGGAAAATGGCTGTATTTTCCACCAAAGATCTCCCATGCATTTGCCAATATTCCTCTGGCGAATAAATAAATTGTTGGGTATGTTCAATTTGAATATTTAAATGATCAGTCATATACGAAAGTATCTTATCCCTAGAAAGTGTCATCTCGGGTTTGATTATTAAAACGCCGGTATTACCGATTTCCTGCACTTTATTTAATCGAGAAGCGAAATCAAATTCCTCAATACCGAAACCTTTGGTTATTAACTTAATTCTTCTTTCCTTATCAGAACTGATAAAATCTTGAGGATCAATACCGTTACTAGACAATGCATCAAACATCTTCCTTTTTAAAGGCATATCTTCGCTGTGACATGTTTTACAACAACTTTCAATCATGATTATTTGTCAAATAAATTAAAATTCTTTTCAATATTATCGAGACGCGGCTGGTAACTATTTATTATTTGTTTAATTAAATACGTTATCTTTTTATCAGAAACTTTTGGATCCAATCTCTTTGCGCAAATGAATACTGCTTTAAAAAAATCATAACTAAAATCATTTAACATATCTCTGTATTTTAAAACATCCTTAGCTCTTTTAGATTCAAGTTTTTTTCTAATTCTTTCATGTATAGATTGATGCTTAGACATAAATGCTAAATTATTATCAATGAGAGATCGACCAATCCTTCTTAATTGATCTATAGGAGATGATAACCCGTAGGTGTAATATTCGCCATTGCCATGATGATCAAACCAGATATTCGTTACTTTTTTCGTTAACTCAACAGATTTAGTACCTGGCACAACGTACATTTCTTGAAAATACTTATCTAATCTAGGAAAAGCCAAATGATGCAGGCCTTCAGCGTTTTTAATAATAGAATCTTCATTACTCCATGGAGTAATCATCATAAATCCATATCTCACTCTAACTCCTAGTTCTTCCATTATTTTTACGGCCTTAAGATCTTCTTCAAAAGAAGAATCCTTTTCAAACAACTTCTTTATAGATGGGCTTGCTGTTTCTATACCAAGAAAAACCTCATTTAATCCAGCTCTTTTGAGATCTGCCCATAAGCTACGAGGGATATCATTTATGACTCGCGTTCTGGTATCGATTATAAATTCGAATTTCTCGTTGATTTTACAAAACTCTTTTACAATATCTCTCAACCTCTTAATATATTTTTCACCAGTTCCTCCAACAAAGTCTGCATCAACAAATCTAAATTTCGTAATATTCGGAAAACTCTTAAGATTCTCTTTTATTTCCATAGCAATATTCTTGGGAGATCTTGCTCTCCATAAACTATACCCATTTTGAAGATCGAAAAAGGCTCCTATAGAACAAAAGCAACAGCGTCTGAAACAACCACGTGAACCCTCTATCGCAAACTCTTTTATCCCATATCTTTGAGCCGTGTGTACGGGAAATGAAAGTTTGTCTAAATCAGACACCAAACATTCAGGTGGGTTTATATGAACACTCTTGGTAGTTTTGTATGCTATTCCAGTTACTTTGTGCCAATTTTTACCAGAAGAAATCTTATCTACTAAATTAGGAAACGAAATATCACCTTCGCACATAATTATTGAGTCAATACTGGGCATAGAGACAAAAGCTCTTTTAGGCTGAAGAGAAGGAAAATAATTACCAACAGTTATATGAATATCTGGCCTTACCTTCTTAACTAGTTTAGATACTTTTTCACACCAATCGGCAGCAGTTTTTGCAATAATAGAAAAGCCGATTACAGATACTCTTTGTTGAAGAATCTTTTTAGCAGCTATTTCAGGAGTATCCCCTTCAATCCTTGAATCAATAATGTGAACAACATACTCACGCTCCTGTAACTCCGCAGCAAGATAGCCCAAGCCTAGGTGTTCTCTTTGAAATGCACCTTGGATGTAATTACCCTCATTGTTAGGGTTTACTAATACAATGATCGCTGATTTTCTATTCATTCACAAATTATATTAAATCTGAATATATCACCTTTTGAAGCTAAATTCAACTTATAGGACTTTAGAAGAGAATTAAGGTCTTTTTATACTGCCTCATTTGTCTCATTTAGCCTTAATGTGAGACAATGGTTATAAGAACAACAAGGGCCTAGACCAGCCTGCTCAACAAATTTCTTTAGTTATTATGGATAATATTTTTGATAGAAAATGAAAAGGTCTAAATTTTCCTTCCAAAAATCAAGAGGACATGGAATTGGGCTAAAAATGATTTGTGGTTTCCCAAAAGTAATAATATTTTCTAGTAGTTTCATATTTTCTTTTTCTTGACAAAATTTATTTTTTCCTTGAAAAATAGCCTTTTCTCTAAGAAAAATATAGTCATTTGAAAATTGCCGAGACTTTGAATCCTGAAAGTAATTCATCCCTGAAATATTTTTAATTTGAAGAAAATATATGCAGGTTAATATAATTAAAATAGTCGAAAATTTTAACCAACGATTTCTCAATAATATTTCTATTTTTTCTAAAAGCATTCCCATAAGTAATAGCAAACCGATACTAGAAAATAAATGATACCTGCCAAAAAAAATAAAAGACTCAATTCCTACCCATGTTCTGGGAATAGCAATAAAAATATAAGGGAAAAAGAGTATAAATAAGGCGAAGAAAAATAGTCGAAAATTCTTTTTTAATAAAATACTTTTAATGGAGAAACCTTTTCTAATATTCTTGAAAAAATAAAATATCGTTAGAGATAAAAAAACAATAAGATTTAACAGATACAGCTTATCAATCGGATAAAGAAACTTTCCAAAATCTTGGTTTTTAGGAGAAAACGTGCCTAGCAAAGGAAGAAAATTCCCAAAAAAGAAACCGAGAACAGAATACCTTATCAATGCATATGGGTTAAGATTTATCTCGGAGCCAATTACGACTTTTTCCCCTAAATAGATATATAAGCTAACTGCCGCTATAAACAATATAGATAAAGGAATAAACCAAATTTTTTCTAATTTAAATTCCTTCATAGCATTTCTAAAATCTTTTTTAATAAAAAAATAAAAAGAAAAAACAAAGACGAAGCTTAAATACCCAACTCCTGAAGAAAAACAGCTCAAAATGATAAATATCAACATTAACACTAGATATTTTATTTTCTTCAGTTCAAGAAATTTATCAAAAAAGAGCATTGAAAGAACGGTCAGAGTAAAAGCGAGTAAAAATCCAAGAGTTGCCGACCAACCAAGGATTTCATAATAGGCAGGACTTATTAAGAATAGAAACGAGAGAATTAACGAAGTTCCTTTTTTAAAGAATTTATTAAGGAAAAAATAGACTAATGCTCCACAAATAAAGTAAAAGAAAAGCTGTGTAAACATAAAGCCGAATAAATTTAGTCTGAATATATAAATCTGAAGATATTTAACAAAAAATAGAAAAGGAGAAAAGTGCTCATTTAGAAAGAAAGATTCCATAGAAAGTTTATTTTTAGAAGCAAGAATTATTTTGAAAATCGACCAATCATCATAAAAGAAGTAGTTTTGGAAAATTGGAATCCAAGCAATAATAAATAAAAACAATATTAAAAAGAATAAAAAAGATTGTTTGGGTTTTATTTTTATTGATAATACAATAAATTTCTTTAACCTTTTAAGCATATAAATATTCTACCAAAAACTGACAAAAGGTCATAACATCGTTGAAGACTCTCCGTTTACAAGTATAAAAATTGTTTTAAACAAGAAGTGTTTAAGACAATCGGTTCGTAGGTTTTTAGCCTCAAAGAGGTTCCCAACGTGTTGGCCAGTCCCAACCAGAAATATGACAAAACAATCTACAGCTAATCTTGGCTTTGAAAAAAATTATGGGTTATTTGCCAATTCATGAACCTGCCAAATATTATTATTATTTTGCAGACTTATCCAGCGGAAATTTTCACCTTTGTTCCAACCATACTGCTCGCCCTGGCTAGTGACATCAACTTCCAGAATAACTTTAAACACCTGGCGGTTGGGCGTCCATTCGTCTTTATAAACTTCTTCAATTTTTTCCACGAAAACACTTTTTAAGGTTTGGAAATTTGTCAGCCACATTTGTTTAGTTTGTTCATTGGCGTCCATTAAATTGACAGCTTCCTGGAATTTTTGCTGTGCCAGTAAATCAAAAAAATTACGAGCCATGACTTCCTGACTATCGCCCAATGTTTCTTCTTTTTCCGCCTGCAAATCAACAGGGTTTATTTCGATTTTTAAATTTGACCGGCCCTGAATTTTATCAGCTACTCTGGCGGCAAATTCTATGACTTCTTCATCTGTAATTGCCTTATCAATTGTATTAACCACGATATAACGGTTCGGATTAATTATCAAAGCTATCTTCTCGATGACACCCTTACGGTACAAAATAACATGATCCATATTTATCCTCGAGTCGGTGCTGGATGAACCGCCCGCAGATTCGTTGTATTGAATTGTAACGGAAACCGCTAAATTATTTAAAACAATAGCTACAAGACGCCCACCTGGCAGTTCGTTTCTAAACCAAGTATCGCTGTATTCGGTGTAATATGTGCAGGAGGGAATCCTTGGCAAATCGGGGCCCTCGACTCTAACAATGGGTTTTTTAATGGCAGAATATACAAAATCAACAGAAAATTCCGCGCAAATATCATCACCCACATCCCCTTTTTTGTTAGTACCTTTGTCAGTTGTGGCTGGCGTTAGCTCTGGTGGCTTGAGGTTAACTCTGGCCTGTTTCCACCAGACAATACCCCCAACAATCACAATTATTGGAATAAAAAACAAAATGGCCTTTTTCATCTAAAATGATTTTACTCTTTTTTTCTCCCTACTGTAAACTAAAACAAGATAAACAAATATACTCTTTTGGGGATAGGTCTTTTTTTTCTCGGAATTATCTTGGCTTCATTTTCCGTTGGTATCCTTATAATACTGATTGGCTTATCAATTTTGACTGCTTTTTTCAAACGGTTCTAGATTGGTTCGCTCAATTCGCTGAAAATGGTACCGTAAGTATAGAATCAAGTGGATCTAGACCGGCATGCTCAGCCAGAACAGGCACCCAAACCGACCGAGGTGATAGATTTTAGTCTTTCCGCTTTTTTGACATTAATTGACAAGAAAAGTTATAATACAAGTCAACATGAAACGGGTTAAATTATTAATCTTCTTTCTGCCCGTCATCATCCTTTTTGCTTGGCCTAGTAGTGTTCTGGCTGACGCTAAGGCTTTAGATACTGTCAAAGATACCTATGCCAATGAAGTTTATCCAGACAAGGTCTATGGTAATTATGATCATCTTATCGTCAGCAATAAATTCACTACCCGCGTCGTTTATATCCAATTTGAAGATACTGATCTTCCTGAAGGAGCCATTTTTGACAAGGCCATCCTTAACTTTTATATTAGCGATGTTAACTACGTCGACAGCGCCAAGGTTAATATTGGCCTAGTCACTCGCACCTGGGGAGAAACAACTATTACTTGGAACCATAAACCAACCATCAATCAAGCCCAGGCAATTGAGTCAGCGTTTAGTTTGACAGGCACGGGCGGACGGGAGATTGATGTTACTCCCTTAGTTCGTCAGTGGTTAAAGGGCGCAGAGAATAAGGGTCTTTTTATCTACCCCTACGGTTTTCTTTATGGAACAACAGAAACAGAATATGCCTTTACTCTTAAATCAAAAGAGTCAGGTACTCAAAGAGCAAACATCGTGGTAAGATATCATTTTGAACCAACCCCAACTCCTGAACCAACCTCAATCCCAACTCCTGAACCAACCTCAATCCCAACTCCTAAAATTATAACTGGTCAAGCTGAAGAAATTACCTCCACGCCCACGCCAAAAGAATCCCCTACTCCCGCCCTTGAATCTGGAGAAAGAACAGGTTTCATTTTCAGCCTCACTCTTGGCCAAATCATTATTATTGGCCTTATCTTGTTAGCCCTTCTGGTGGCTGGAGTAACTGTTCTTGTTTATTCCCAACGCAAGTCAACCAAAAAACCAAAGAAAAAATCAAATTGATGTTTAAAAGAATGTCCCCCAAAGTAAAGAAAACAGTAAAAAGTCTCAACTATACAAATCCAGAAATTAAAAGGATGATTGATAAATTATAAGGATTGAAAGATCCTAGACCAACCTATTCAGCCAAGACGGGCACCCTAGATTACCAGGGTGCCTAAAAAGACCAAGGAATAAAAAATCTTTATCTATTATTTTTTCTTACTAAAAACTAAAGAAGCTATAATAGTGGTAATTGGAACTGCAAAAATAAGCCCGATACTACCAACTAGAGTTCTAACTACTTCATCAGCAATAATTTCATAATTAATAACTTGCGAAAAGGGTGAAGGGTTGTTAATAAATAAAAGCAGTAAAGGTAAAGCTGCACCAGTATAGACCAAAACAAGGGTGTTAACCATTGAGGCAATATGATCTTTCCCTACAGTCATTGCCTTTTTGTAAAGTTCTCCTGCTTTTAACTTAGAGTTAGTAGTTTTTAATTGTTGAACTATCGCCGATTGAGAAATGGTAATGTCATCCAAAATCCCCAAGATGCCAATGATAATTCCAGCTAACAAAAGACCTTTGATATTAATCAAACCAGGTTTGTAGGCTTGTAAAAAACCGGCTTCTTCTGAGGCAAAGCCGGTTAATTGGGCCAAATTCACAAAAAGATTGGCTAAAATTCCAGTCAAAATCAAAGCGATCACTGTCCCGACAATCGCTACCCCAGTTTTTTTGTTCAAACCATGAGACAAAAAGAAAGTCACCGGAATAATGACGAGTGATCCTAAAATCGCGATCTGAACCGGATCGGCTCCATTGTAAATCTGAGGCAAGATAAACTTAAAGATAACCAAAAAAGAAATCGCTAAACCGATTAAAGAATTCAACCCCTGCCAACGACCAACTAAAATTGTAATAACTAAAAAAATCGCAAAGAGCCAGAAAAGAGAATTTCTCCTAATATAATCGGTGATGTAAAAAACATTATTACCGTCAAAATCCTGGCTGTAAGAAACTATCAAACCATCCCCAATTTTATATTTCGGCAAATTACTCATTAGTAGATTACCGCTTTCAACCTCAATTATTTTTCCCTCCAACAAACCTTTAGTGACCAACAATTCCAGCTTTTGATAAAGCTGAAATTCTTCTGAACCCATAGGTTTTTCCTGTCTTTCTTCTAGAATCTTTTGGACTCTTGTTTCCAAAATTTCCTCACTCATCGTTCCACTGGTTATTTCTTCTTGAGCCAAAACAGAAGTATTAAAAAAAAGAAAGAAAGACAAAAAAATTAAAATAAGACTAAATATTTTTTTCATATTAAACTTAATTTTTAATTAATCATGTTCTTCAAACTTTTTATCAAAAACTTTATCTTCTTTCCTCAAATACTCGACCAACATCGCTGCATGTTCCTTTTCTTCATCACGGTTATGAGCCAGTATTCTTTTTAATTCCTTATCATCACTGGCTTGGAATCTTTCTTCATACCAATTAATTGCTTCCAATTCCTCAACTAGAGATTGTCTGGCTTTGGCTAAATTTTTGGCCTTTTTATCCTGTTTTTCGGCATTAGATATCAAATGGTAACTCATTTTTTTCACCTCCCCTCAATTCTAATAGCCTTTCCTTTAATGATTGCCTGAGCAACCTTTTTATTGGCACTGCCTAATAGTCTAGCAAATGTTGGTTGTGATATTTTCATCTTCCCTGAGGCTTCAATCTGCTCTAATCCATCAACCTCATGTAATTTTAACGCCTCCAGCTCATCAGACAATAAAATCACTTCTTCAAGTTCTCTTAAGGGAATCCCTCGAGGTTTAAAGTAATAAACATTTGGTTTAAATCGTAAACAGCGTGGTATTCTTGGTCTTGGCATATTATTTATAATAAGTTTTCAAGCTATTTTTCTTTCTAAACTAATTTTACACTTAGGACATTGAATTGAAGCGCACGGAGTCCCCCTTTGATGTTCAACTTTATAACCACACTTAGGGCAAACACACCAACCGCCGGGGCCTTGGCCTTCTGCTTTTTTAAAGTCTTTTGTAAATTTTCCCCGCCTTTGCCAGCCAAAACCTCTTCCTAATCTTGGTTGATAAAAACCAGTGGAAACTTCATGGCTAACAATCTGAATCGACACATATTGTAGATTTCCGATGGCTTCCATAAGCTTTTCTCTTAAAATATTGGAAATTTTAGTTGCCTCCTCTACTTTTAAATTACTTGACAGTTTTATTTCTAAATTAGCCGTCACAATCGAACCTTTTTTCTGTGTTTTTAACAAACCTACTTCAATATCTTGCTCTTTGGCAATTGATTTTATTTTTCCTTCTATGGCCTCACTGGCAGAAACATCTAACAAGGAATCAATCGCTTCTTTACCCAAAGAAAAAGATTCTTTAATAATATAAAGACCAATCAACAAAGCCAAAAGTGAATCGGCATGGATCCAATATTTAGTTAAAAATAGTCCCACCAAAATCACCAATGAAGCATAAACATCAACTTTGGAATGAAAACCGTCTGAAAGCAAGCTAATCGAATTCTCTTTTTTACCAAAATAAATTTTTAATCTAGCCATTACTTCATTAGTAATCGCAGAAATTGCCATTACTCCAAAAGCTAAATAGTTAATTAAAATTTTCTCTGGATGAAAAAAACTCTGATAAGCTTCATAAACAATTCCCACTCCTGTTCCCAAAAGAATTAAAGTAATAATTACGCCACTCAAAACTTCAAATTTATAATGACCATAGGGATGTTTTTGATCACTAGGTTTTTGAGATATTTTAATACCAACATAACCAATAGCCGAAGATAAAATATCCATAAAAGAATGAACTCCTTCGGCTAAAATAGCGCTTGATTTTGAAATAATCCCGACAAAAATTTTGCCTATCGCCAAAAAAGCATTAACTAATATCGAAATCGCGGCAATTTTTTCTTTCATTTTGTTTCTCTATTAATCTATATTTTTTTTGTATTTTAAACCGATATTTTTCATAAACATATTTTCTTTGTAATTTCTTGAAAAATTTTTTGATATTTAGGATTTACTCTTACTACCGGTTTCATCTTTACCATTGCCTCTATAAAATCTTTACTGTAAGGGATTCTGCCGATAACAAAAGCTCCTTTTTCTTTTATATATTTTTCTATCTTTCTTGTAAATGGTTTATTTATATCCCACTTATTGACAATAACACCATAAGGAATTTTAAAATGTTCAACTACCTGCAAAACTCTTTTCAAAGCGCTAAACGCAACTGGCATAGGTTCGGTCACAGCAATAATATAATCGCTTCCTCTGATAGAAGCGATTACCGGGCAACCAATTCCCGGCGCTGAATCAACTACTAAAAAATCAGCGTTTATTTTTTTTGCCATTTTTTCAGCTCTTTCTTTTACTACGTTAACCACATTTCCGCTTCCTGACTCACCCATTTTTAATTGGCCAGAAACAATGGAAAAGCCATAATTTGTCTTAGTTTCCCCAATGACGGCATTTTTAACTTTTTTTATAGTTATCCCTTCGGGACATAAAAGCTTACAAACGCCACATCCTTCACATAAAAATTCATTTATTTTAGGTATTTGTCTTTTTCCATCCCAAGAAATTGCAGAAAAAACACAATTATTTATAATATTTTTACATTGTTTAGCTTCTCTATTAACAAAAGCCTTATAATTTGTTGATATATTTTCTTTTTTACTTAAATTTTTAACACCAAGAAGTAAAGCAAGATTAGCCGCATCAACATCACAATCAACAGCCATAATTTTGTTTTTTTCAGCTAGAAGAACAGATAAAGAAGCAGCTAAGCTACTTTTCCCAACCCCTCCTTTTCCTGATAAAATTGTTATTGTTTTCATTTTTTTATCACCTCAATTATTTTTTGGATTGCTTCATGTTCAATAGGCTTACCTCTAAAATATAATTTTTCTATTTCCTTGCTATAAGGTATCCTAGCAATAATTTCTGATTGATGTTCTTTGGCTACTTTTTCAATTATATTTTCTGAAGCAATATTCGCTCTATTTAAAATAATTTTTGTTTTTATTTTTAGTTTTTCCGTTAAGGTAAGAATAAGATCAAGGTCATGAGCCCCCAAAGGAGTAGGCTCAGTAACTGCAAAAGCACAATCACTATCAAGTAAAGCAGTAATTACAGGACAGTGGGTGCCAGCGGCTGTATCAACTATTACAAAATCATACTCTTTTTCTTTCTCTGTTATAAATTTTTTTACCGCATTAACAACTAGACTAGATTCTTCTATTCCTGGTTTCATCCTACCTGATATTAAAGTAAGATTTTTTTTATTACCGATAAAAATTTCTCCTATTTTTTGCTTTGTTTCAGAAATTGCACCAACAGGACAAACTATTTTACAAGCCTTACATCCAATACATTGATCATAAATAAAGATGGGATTTTTGTTTTTAACGAAAGCAATTGCATGTTCCCTACAAACTTGAGCACATTGACCACATTTTATACATTTATCTAAATCAAGCTTGGGAATCATATTTTCCACATCCCTTACTTTTTTTATTTTTAGACTAAGAAGCAAGTTGTCGCCAGGACAATCCACATCCATATCAACTAATAAAACTTTTTTGCTTTTTGTAAGATTGTGGGCAAGAGCCACTGCGACCATGGATTTTCCTGTTCCACCTTTTCCTCCGGTAACAGCAATCTTCACCTCTTATGTTCTCCGCAAATATCTTCCAAACCTGCTTTTTTAATTTTTTTATTTTTCCACACTTCAAAAATTTCCTTCACCATCTTCGCCTGACACACATAAACATCAATCCCTAATTTTTGGCAAAGATCAAGAGCTCTTGGTCCAAGCTCTTTACACAATAAAACATCCGCTCCGTGTTTTTTCATAAGCTCCGGCGGTAAACCAACGCCACCCATATGTTCACTGGTATTATCTATTATTTTAGAAACGTTACCTTTTTCATCAAGAAGTGTGTAAGTTTGACAACGACCAAAATGTTCGGCTACCATATCTTGCATTCCCTTTTTATCGTCCGTTGGAATAATTATCTTCATTTTTATGATTATAATTTCTTCAACTTACCTTCGATAAATTTTTGTAGATTTTCTTCTATGGAACCACTACCATTAAAAATATCAACCTTAAACTGTTCTAAAACATCTAAAGCTCTTGGGCCAACATTCCCTGTGATTAAAACATCAACGCCTTTTTCGACAATCATCTGAGCTACTAAAATACCAACTCCACCCGCTTGATTTCGACTTATATTTTCCACTACCTCCATTCCTTTTATTTCTTTATTCTCAATTTCAACAATAAAAAAATAAGGACAACGCCCAAATATTTCGCTAAGATTACTATTAATATCTTTTCCTGAAGAACTTAAAGCTATTTTCATCTTACTATTTTTTTAACAATTTCCACTATTTGAACTATAAACAATGAGATATCCCTATTTTAGTATAATTTAATATAATATCTATTAAACTCCCAACTCACCATTGAACGCAAGTTTCGACAAGTCAAGAGTTTATTTTTACTCCTACTTCTGCAAATCCGTAAGTTCCTTTTCTGATTCCTCCATCTCTTCCTGCAGTGCTTTACGGTATGTTTTAATGTCCTCAATTTTTTCTTCTTTTGTTTGAGGAGCATTCCATCCGAAATACCTTCCTAAGCCTCTACCATATCCACGACCTCTACCAAATCCCATTCCCATCCCTCGGCCTGTTCCACACGGGCCTAATCCTCTTCCGGTCATTGGACCTTGTCCTCGCGGACCTGTTTTATCAAATGCTGGCATGTTTTTTGTCACCTCCCTTCGTGAATATTCTAATGAATATGTATTCATAATAACATTAGAATTTTAAATTGTCAAGTCAAAAACAAAAAGAAAATTATTCAAACCTTTCATTCAATATATTATTTCCAAATTTTCTCATCTTAACCTTTTAATACTACCCTCATAAAGCTACAATACAGTTTAGATGATCATCACCAAATCTGAACCTTTTACAAAAGAAGAAATTATAAAAATAAAAGAATTGTTTGATATTTATATTAAAACCGTTATCGATATTGAAAATAAAATTTGTTCTGCTGACGCTGATAGACATTTTGAATCTGAAAAAGTTCTGCTTAGTGATGGTTCTAAACAATCCAATCTTTGGGGCGGAGGAATTGATATAGAAACAAAAATTATAGACTGCAGCTCCTTCATTAACATCCGACCAAAAGATGGAAACACAAGCAACGAAATTCAAAATCAGAAATTAAGAAAACAATTTGAAAAACTATCGAAATATTTTTTTAAAAAATTATATGAAAAATAAAGAAATTTTAGGAGCAATCGCAATGGATTTAAAAAGAGTCGCTCTTGGATATTTTAGAGGTTCAAGTTCTATGGTTGAGAAATTTTTTCATGAAGCATTAAAAAGAAGAAATGAGATAGATAACAAAGATTTAAAGCCTTATTTGATTAAGCTCCTAAATGATATGGAAAATCTCAAAAAAGAAGATGGGGAAAAGGCAGCAGAAGATGCGCTATTCTACAGCACTATTTTTCAAAATGCTTCCACAATAATTTCCTAATTTATTTTATGCCGTCTCATTCAATCTCAATGTGAAACTATGATTATAAAGAAAACTAGATAGATCCTCTGAAGTTAGTAAAAAAAGTCAAATTAACCCGACTGATATAGTATAATTTCTATATATGATAAATCAATGTTCTCAATGTGGTCTTTGTTGTCGTTTATTTCTAATAAATTTAAACGAAAAAGAATATCAATCAGGTAAATACCAAACCCAGTTTGAGGATTATGGTTTGTTTAATGACTTTCAAAAAGTCAAAAATTGTGGGGCGAATATTATCAAGCAAAAAGAAAATGGTGATTGTTTTTATCTTGAAAACAATAAATGTTCTATTCATAAAGATAGGCCACAAGTCTGCAAAAACTTCTTCTGTGATTCAAAATCAGAAAAATTCAAAAAAATGATTCAGCAAATTGAAAAGAAAAGAATTAATTTATAAAAACCAATTAATCCCCTGGTATCTTTTTACCCCTTTCGTCATGACAACGATTAGCTCTATCAGAACAAGCGTTTTGGCAAGAAGAGTCATTTATAAAAATCTGCGGGCATTCACTAATAGCTGGATCTTCATATTCAATACAACGCCCACCTGGTGAACAAGAATAGGTAACCACACATCCTTCATTAACTAAAATGTTGCTGCTTGATAAGCCATAATTGTATTGGCATTCTGGACCACAACCATTCTGACAACCAACCTTATCAATACCCCCATCTTGAAGATTTTCCAAATTAGTTAAAATTCTAAACCATTGAGGACATTCATTTTCTTCTCTTTGATAAACATATTCATTACCTTTTGAATCACAGAGAAAATTTTTAAAATAAACTGTGTTGCCTAACTTTAAATCCTCATTGCAAGAAGGTAGATCTTGGGGAAAACAATCTTCATCAAAAAAATAATCATAAAGAGCTAATTTGGCCTTCTCTAGATCGGTTTTTCTTTCTGCATCTCTAGCTTTACTTATCTAAGCCGGGACAACAATCATTATAAAAAAAGCAAGAAGACATAAAAACAGCAATTGTTATCAATAATTCAAAAATAGTGAAACCCTTACTCTTCTTCTTTTTAAAAAACAAACTCATGCTTTAACTATAACATTTAATAAAAACTATAAATTTTTTTGATAATTTAAAATCATTAATTAGTAATTTGAAAAATATTTAAAAGTGGATAGTTTTTATCTTCAGCAATTAAAACCAAATTTTTATTTTCCAAGAAAGACTTTAATTTCGCCTTTTGAATATCACCCTTAGAGATAATATGGATTTGTTGACCATCATATTGCCAATAAGGAAAATTAATAGCTTGTTGAGATATAAAAACTAATTTTTTATCTTCAATTGCTATTTCTATTTTCTCTTCCAAAATTTTTAAATCTTGATCATCACCATTTACAAACAAAGCGTTTGGATAATTATTTTCAGCCCAAGGCCGTTGATATTCTGAAAAAACAAATAAAGAATCATTTTCAATATTAACTTCACTAATTATTTTCTTTTGTACTTCAAAAACCGGTGGTTTTTGATAAGCATGAAAGGTTGGTAAAGAAAAAAGAATTAAAAAGAAAGCTAAAAGCCAAAAAACTCTTCTTGAAAATGAAAAAGCTAGAAACAAAGCCAATGAATAAGCGATTAATGAAGAATAACGACCAAATAACCCTCCATGCCAAAATTTACCAGTAACTAAAAATGGAATTAAAAATGATAGGAAAAAAATTAAAAAATTCCATTGCCTTTTTTTAATCATAGTAAAAAAACTGACTAAAATAATTAACAAGGAAACAGATCGATAACCATTAACTAAAATTGAAAAATCATTTCTTAAAGTTCTTAAAATATCAAAAAATCCCCAATTACTTAAAAGTCCTCCTCCCCCATAATCAAAAAACAATTCTTTTAATCTTAAAATCGGGTCAATAGAAGTGAAAGAAAAAAGTGAAAATAAAAATAAAATAGCTAGAACGAAAGATGATAAACAAACTAAAAAAGCTTTAACTAAATTCTCTTTTAATTTATCCTTTTTTGACCTTAAAAAAACCAAACCAAAAAAGACTGGCAACCAAATAATAATACCTACAAAATTAGTAATCGCTAAAGACAAAAAGAAAACCGAAAAAATCCAAAACCAATTTTTTTTCATCAAAAAGAAATCAAAAAACAAAAGAGCCGTTAAAAACAAGGCCTGATCTAAAGATTCATGCAAAATATTGGTTTGAATTAACCATAAGTGAGGGAAAAAAATTAAAGGGATTAAAGATAATAAAGCAGTCTTCTGATTAAAAATCCGTTTAACTAAAAGATAAAAAGCAACAAAAGAAACTAAACCGGCTGAAGCTGAAACCAAACTTAAAGACCAAGCCTGATTACCCGGAATAATCTTTTGTGATAGCTGAGTTAAAAACAAAAAAATTGGATGAACTGATTCATGAGATAATGAAAGAGATTGGAAAAAGCTTTGATTTAAAGAAAGCCTTAAATATTCAGGGCTATCAAAAAAATAAGGATAATTGGCTAGGAAAAAGAAGCGAGAAGAAAAAAAAAGAAACAAAAGCAACCAAAAATATTTCTTCATGACATTTTTTTAATTACTGATTCAAGACGCCCTATCACTTTCTTTTGACCCAGAACCCCCATGGTCTCAAAAAGTGGCGGAGTTTCGCTTTTCCCGGTTAAAGCAATTCTCACCGACATAAAAAACTTACCAAGATGATAATCGTTTGCTTGGCTTAACTTTCTGAACTCATCCTCCAATACTAAAGTCTTCCAACTTTTAATTTCTTTTACTTTTTTTAATGAATTTGAAAGATAATCTGAAATCGCTAATTTATCTTTCCCACCTTTGGCTAACAAAAGTTTTAAATCTACTTCCGGTTCCTCTAAAAAGAAATCAACCAATGATGCATAATCTGATAATCTTACTAATCTATCTTTAACTAAGGAAATAGTTTGCTCAACTAAACTATCTTCCATCCCTTTAGGAATGAATGGTTTTAATAATTTTATTAATTCTCCGTCTTTCTTTTCTCTAATATAATGTCCGTTTAACCAATCTAATTTTTTAAAATCAAAAATAGGGGCCGAAGTAGAAACCCTTTTGAAAGAAAAGTTTTTAATAAATTCTTCAATAGAAAATATTTCTTTACCCTGAGGATGAGACCAACCTAATAAACATAGAAAATTAATTAAGGCTTCTGGAAGATAACCATTTTCTTTATACCAGAAGATGGCAACTGGATTTCGTCTTTTGGAAATCTTTGATTGATCAAGATTTCTTAAAAGTGGCAAGTGGGCAAATTCAGGAACTTCTGCTTTTAAAGCTTTATAGAGCATTATCTGTCTTGGGGTATTGGAAATATGTTCTTCTGCTCTGACAACCGTACTCATCTTCATTAAATAATCATCCATAACCACGGCAAAATTATAAGCAGGAAATCCATTCGATCTTATAATAACAAAATCCTTAATTTGAGCATTATCAAATTCTATTTTCCCCCTAATCAAATCATTCCAGGAAGTTTTTCCTTGAGGAACCTTAAACCAAACAGCCCCCTCTTTTTTGTAGGCCAACTCTTGATCTTGCAATTGCTTGGAATATTTTTTATAAATATCCAGCCTTTCTGATTGCCTGTATGGCCCATATTTTCCACCAACATCCGGACCCTCATCATACTTTAAACCTAACCAATTTAGGGCACCAATAATAACTTTTTCCGCCCCAACAACAAAACGTTCTGTATCGGTATTTTCAATACGCAGGATAAATTTACCTTTATTTTGTTTAGCGTAAGTATAATTAAACAAAGCGGCATAAATATTACCGATATGAGCTAAACCTGTTGGTGATGGAGCAGTACGAACTCTAACTTGCTTCATTCTGCCTTGATTTTAACATACCGAACTTTTATACTCAAAGGTAAGCTGCCATGACTAACTTAACGCAAACTGCCTATTGGACCCGCAGGCTTTTAAAAGCAGGAGCTATTTTAATTGCTCTAATTATTGTTTTAAGAATTGGTTTTACAATTTTTAGCAATGTCTGGCGAAAAATTAATCCACCACCACCAGTTGCCCCAACTGTCTCTTTTGGTAAATTACCCAAAATCAATTTTCCTCAAAACAATGAACAGTCTAAAGATATCAATTATAAGTTGGAAACCATCCAAGGTGGACTACCCAAATTTTCAGCCGAACCAACTAATGTCTATTTTACCCAACAAAACGGTTCTAATCTTTTGGCCTTGGATCGAGCCAATCAGAAGGCTCTCAAACTTGGCTTTAAAAACCAACCCCAGTCTATTAGTGAAAAAGTTTATCGTTGGCAAACAGAAGCTGTTCCCACTACCATTTTAGATATGGATATTACCACCGGCAACTTTAAACTTGCCTATGATTATAATAACGATGCTGAAGTGATTAACAGCAATGATTTACCTAGTAATCAACAAGCTGCTCAAGAAGCCAAATCATTCTTAAACAACAACGATCTTTTACCGGAAGACTTAGCTACCGGTACGGCTGAATTTAACTATTTAAAATTCAGTCCACCAGACTTGACTCCAGTCGCCTCTTTATCAGAGGCTGATTTTATAAGAGTTAATCTTTTCAGAAGTAACTTAAACGATCTTAAAATTTTACCGCCTAATCCTAAAAATGCCTTGGTTTCAATTTTGTTTTCAGGGATCAAAACTATAGGTAAAAGAATTATTGAAGTCAATTATATCTATTATCCCATCTACACTGAAACCGTAGCTACTTACCCTTTAAAGAATGTCCAAACCGCTTGGCAGGAACTGCAAAACAATGAAAGTTATATTGCCAACCTGGGACAAAATAAAGAGACGATTACTATCCGCCAGGTTTATTTAGCCTATTATGATTCGGAAAGACCGCAACACTATCTACAACCAGTCTATGTTTTTGAAGGTGACAATAATTTTGTCGCTTATGTCCAAGCCGTTGACTCTAAATGGACGGAATAACTTTTTGCCATTGATGAGTCTTAAAAACCCATTCCACTAAAGATTTTGTTTCTCCAAAGCGATCTTCACTTCCCAAAATAACGGTAATTAAACCATGACCGTCTCTTTCCATATAGCCAACTAAGCATTCACCGGCCTCTTCCGTCCAACCGGTTTTTAAACCTTTCATTCCCGGTAATTGATTCAAAAGCTCGTTGATACTATAAAGATCATGAGTTATCTCTCCAGTTACGTCTTTAACTTGAATAAAAGGTAAAGAAACAATTTTAACAATTTCTGAATTTTTTAAAGCCACGGCTGCCAAGCGAGCCAAATCTAAAGATGTACTATAAGAATAGTTAACCAATAAATTTCCTTCTTTGTCGCTATCAAGTCCAGTTGGGTTAGCAAAAAAAGTATCGTTCAGCTTTAAATCAAAAGCCTTTTGATTCATGGCCTCAACAAAATTTTCCTCACCACCCAAATAGCCATTGGCTAAAGCTAGAGCCGCATCATTAGCAGAAGATACTAAAACGCCATAAAGCAAATTTCTAACCGTAATTTGCTCCCCTTCTTGTAATTCCATATCCTGACCATTATCATCAATCCTGTTAATCGTTAAAACGTCATCCAAATCATAATAATCCAAAGCTACCAAAGCCGTCATTATTTTAACTGTTGAAGCTGGAAAAAGCCTTATTTTTTCATCCAAATTATAAATCAAAACAGAAGAATCACGATCTAAGATAACTACTGATTTAGCGGTTAAATTAGGCAGCGGTAAATCACCTGTTTTTATCGGATAGTCAGCTAACTGAGGTAAAAGCAAATTAGAACTATCAGTTTTTGGCAAAAAAGGGTTGGATTGCAAGCTTTCATACCAATTTTGTCCAGGAATAAAAAAGAAGCTTAAACATAATAAAAAAAGAGAGGCTCTTTTAATTTTAATAACCAAATCTTGATTATTTTTTCTTTTTTGAGGCATTTTTGAAAGTCTTTTGAGTAACTTGAATCCCTAATTCTTTCAATTGATTAGGATCAATTTCTGACGGAGCTTCCATTACCGATGCTTGGCCACCTGAAGTCATTGGAAAAGCCATAACTTCTCTTAAAGACGGTTCTTGTAAAACTACCATTAAAAAACGATCAATGCCTGGAGCAATACCCCCATGAGGTGGAACTCCGTACTGAAAAGCCTGAATTAAGTGTCCAAATTTCTTCTCAATCTGTTCTTCAGTATGGCCCATTATTTTAAAGATTTTTCTTTGAATTTTCGGATCAGAAATCCTGAGACTTCCTCCTCCAACTTCAAAACCATTTAAAACAAGATCATGTTGATAAGATTTAACCTTACCAGGATCGGTATCTAATAATCCCAAATCTTTTTCCTGAGGAGCTGTAAATGGATGATGCATCGCATCCCATCTTTTTTCAGATTCTTTCCATTCAAATAAAGGAAAATCTTTAATAAAACAAAAAGCTAAGGCTTGACTATCACTTTTATCTTTACGCAAATCTGGCTTGTCTGTTCCATATTTTTTCATTACCTCATCATAAGAAAGTCTTGGAAAGGGAAACTTTAAAACTTTTTTACCAAAAACCTTTTCAGTAATTTCTTTAAAAAGATTTTCTATTAATTTAAAAATCTCTTCTTGACTAGTAAAAGACATCTCTACATCCAATTGGGTAAACTCGCCATAAGCCCGATCCGCCCTTGGGTCTTCGTCGCGAAAACAACGAGCAATTTGATAATAACGTTCTAAGCCGGCAACCATCAAAAGCTGTTTGTATTGTTGTGGAGCTTGAGGTAAAGCATAAAATTTACCTGGCTGTAGACGCGAAGGAACAACAAGATCTCTAGCTCCTTCAGGTGTTGCTTTTGATAAAATTGGAGTCTCTACTTCAATGAAATCATTTTTATCTAACCAATCTCTGATAAATTTAATCAACTTATGTCTTAACCTTAAGTTGTGAATCATTCTCTCTCTTCTTAAATCTAAATAGCGATATTTTAACCTTATTTCTTCATTGATTTCGTAACCATCAGTATCTAAAGGAAAAGGTAGATCTTTAGAAGTATTTAAGATTTTAAAACTCTCTACTTCAACTTCAACTTGACCAGTTGATAAGTCTTTATTAATCATTTTTTCTGGTCTTTCTTTAACCAAGCCTTCTATCTCAATTACGTATTCTGATCTCAACTTTCCCAAGTCAGATTTACCAACTACCTGAATAATACCGGTCCTATCTCTCAAATCAATAAAAACCATTTTGCCGTGATCACGATAACTAGATACCCAACCTAAAAGTTTTACTTTTTGACTAATTTTATTTGGAGCATCTTTAATGAAAGTTCTTTCCATTTTATCAATTTTAGCTTTTACGATGGAATTTTGCAATCTTACGTCTGGCTGATTGAGTCACCACAAAGTTCAACCAATCTTGAGACGGAGCCTTTTTATTCTTATCAAGAATGATCTCTACCAACTGGCCGCTTTTAAGTTTGAAGTTTAAAGGAGCCATTTTGCCATCAACTTTAGCTCCGGCACATTTATCCCCTAAACCAGAATGGACTGCATAAGCAAAATCAACCGGAGTAGCTTCAGCCGGTAAATCAAAAACATCACCCTTAGGAGAAAAAATAAAAATTCTATGACTTAAGGCATCAAATTTTAAGGATTCTAAAAATTCTTTGGAGCCAACCATTTCTTGTTGCCAGGGAACCAGTTCCTTAACCCAACTCATCTTATCGGTGGGGGCAAAAAACCCTTGGTCAATTTTATTATGACTTTTTTCTGTACTTTTCTTTTGGGAATAAAACCAATGGGCAGCGATACCATCTTCAGCTTCCTGATGCATTTTTTCCGTTCTGATTTGAACTTCTAAAATTTTACCTCTGACAAAAACACTGGTATGAATTGACTGATAACCATTAGGTTTTGGCTGGGCAATAAAATCTCTAATACCCGAAGAAGGAACTGGCTTATAAATTTTATGAATTATTCCCAAAGACGCATAACAATCAGCTAGTTTAGGAACAATAATTCTTAAAGCCATTAAATCATGAACCCGTTCTAAATCACCTTTAATCTCTTCTCTGCCTAATTTCTTATAAAGGCTATAAAGATGTTTAGCTCTCCCGTTAACCTTGGCTTTAATCCCTTTTTCGGCTAAGGCTTTTAAAATATCCTTCCTAACTTCTTTAATATAAGCATCGGCCTGTTTATAATAATTGACCGTTTGGCTTTTTACTTTTTGGTATTTTTCTGGCTCAGCATAAGGAAAAGCCAAGTCTTCCAACTGTCCTTTCATTTCTCCAATCCCCAATCTCTCAGCTAAAGGGGCATAAACTTCTAAACTCTCCCTGGCAATTCTTTTCTGTTTTTTAATCGGCAAAGCGTTAAGGGTTTTTAAATTATGAAGACGATCAGCCAGTTTAATTAAAACTACTCTTAAGTCATGAGCCATCACCACAATCATCTTACGTAAATTTTCTACAAAAACGTCTTCAGTCGCTCCTCTTAATTTAATCTCACCAATTTTGGTTACTCCATTAACTAAATCTGCGATTGATTTATTAAACTCTTTTTCAATCTTTTCCAAACTTACTCCACCATCCTCAACCACATCATGAAGTAAACCAGCGGCAATAGAAATATTATCCAAACGCAAATCAGCTAAAATGTTAGCTACTGCCAAAGGATGAGCAATATAATCTTCTCCGGAAAGCCTTTTCTGCCCATCATGATATTTACAAGCAAATTGATAGGCTTTTTCAACCAAGTCTAAATCATTGCCAAGATTATAACGACGGATTTTATTTAGAAGATCTTCCATTATTTAATTTTGATGTCTTTTAATTTAAGTTGTAACTTACTTTGTCCATTCCACTCATTAATTGATAAATTATAAGCAGCCTTAACCGGCTTATCGATCGATAGCTTTGAATAAAATCCTCCCATTCGAAATCCAATTGCCTCCAAACTCTGTTTATTAGGCAAATCAACCTTAAACTTTAAATGCTGAGAATCATTACCTAAAAGCTGGGCTTCCTTAATCTTAAGACCAGAACTGGTAAAAATCGGCTGAGGGTTGCCTTGACCAAATGGCTCCATTTTTTTAATTTTTTCTAATAGTTTAAAACTTATCAAGCTGGGATCAATCTCCATATCAACTCTTAGGGTTGGTTTTAAATCTTTTTTAGCTAAAGTTTGCTTAGCAATTTTTAATATCTTATTTTTGAAACTTTCTAAATTCTGGTTGGCAATACTTAAACCGGCTGCTTTTGGATGGCCACCATGACTAACCAACAAATCAGAACACTTTCTGATTGCCTGGACAATATTAAATTCTTCAATTGATCTGGCTGAGCCTCTGGAAAATTCCTGACCCTGACAAACAATAATCGCCGGTAAATAAAACTCTTCTGTTAATCTTCCGGCAATTAAACCAACTATTCCTTCCTGATAAGATTCGTGGGCAATAAAAATTAACTGCTCACCTTTTTCTGCTTTCAACCAAGCTTCTCTGGCATGCAAAGTTAATTTTTCGGTTAGTTCCTGTCTCTCCCGATTACTTTGATCAATCCTCTGAGCTAAATTAATAGCTCGACTTTCATCCAAAGTACAAACAAGTCGTAAAGATTCCATTGGGTCTTCAATTCTACCCGAAGCATTTAGACGAGGCCCAATTAGATAACCAATTTCATAAACTCCAATTGTCTGTTTGTTTAAATTGGCAAAATCAAACAAAGATAGCAAACCTAAGCGCTTAGTCTTTCTTAAAACTTCAATTCCATATTTAACTAAGCTTCGAGAAACTCCCAAAAGAGGAACCATATCTGTGATTAAACCAATGGCAATTAAATCCAAACCAAAAGAAAGATTTTTAATTTTAAATGACTTTAGAATTTGCTGGCTTAAAAACCAAGCCACTGCACAACCGGCAGTTTTTGTGGTATGAACTACCGCCAAAGCTTCCTTAGGCCATCTCCTCAAATCAGGCAAATGATGATCGGTGATAATAACATCAATCCCCAATTTTTTGGCTGACTTTACTTCAGAAGCCGCGACAATGCCGTTATCAACGGTAATAATTAACTTTACGTCCTGACCGGCAAATTCAGCCAAACGATCTTCACTTAAACCATAGCCTTGACTCCGACTTGGAATAAAAGGTAAAGCTAAAGCTTTAACTTTAAATAAGGCTTCCCATAAAATAGCCGCCCCACAAACTCCATCAGCATCATAATCACCGTAGACAACAATTTTTTCTTCTTTTTCGATTGCCTTTTTAATTCTGGCAATAGCTTTCTTTATCTCCGCTGTCTTTAAGCCAAAATCACTAACTGTTAATTGATTAGGCTTTGCCGGATTTAAAAATTTATCAATTTGTTTTTTAGTTTTAAACCCACGATTTTCAAGAAGAATTTTTAAAACTTGATCATCTTTAGCCAAGCCTTTATGTAAAATTTTCCAATTCATATATGCTATAATTTGAATATTAAAGTGAAACTATTTTATCAGGATGAAGCTTAACTTACCACCATTTGTTGACCATATCTTAAAAACTTTTGAAGAAGTTGGTTACGAAATTTATATTGTTGGTGGTGCTGTCAGGGATATTTTAATGAAGCAAACCCCGACTGATTGGGATTTTACTACCGACGCCAACCCTAAAATAATCCTAAGCCTTTTCCCTGACGGTTTTTATGATAATAAATTTGGGACTGTCGGCATTACCAACCCAAAAGAAACTAAAAAAGATAAATTTGGCAAACAACCAGTTTATCAAATAACCACCTTTAGAAAAGAAATTGGTTATTCTGATACTCGTCATCCGGATAAAGTCTCTTGGGGTAAAAATATTGAAGATGATTTGATTAGAAGAGATTTTACTATTAACGCCATTGCTTTAAAAAGAATTAAAGACCAAGAATTTAAGATCATTGATCCTCATCAAGGACAGAAAGACATTAAGGCTAAACTTATCAGGGCTGTTGGTAATCCTGAAAAAAGATTTCAAGAAGACGCCTTGCGAATGCTAAGAGCCGTTAGATTTTCTTCTCAACTTTCTTTTTCAATTGAGAAAAAAACTTTTGAATCCATCAAAAAAAATATCAATCTGATTGATAGAATTAGTTGGGAAAGAATCAGGGATGAACTTCTAAAACTTTTAGCTTATGAGCATAACGCTGACGGCTATATCATGCTAAAACAATTAGGTTTGGCTCAAAAAATATTACCGGAAGTAGAAAAAGGTTTTGGAGTTGAGCAAAAAAGTCCTAAACGTCATCACATTTGGGATGTCGGTAAACATGCCGTTGAATCTTTAAGAGCCTCTAAATCAACTGATCCTATTGTTAACCTGGCTATTCTTCTTCATGATGTCGGTAAACCAATTGTTGCTCGAACGCAGGCAGATGGGGTTATCACCTTTTATAACCATGAAATTATCGGAGCCTCAATCACCAGAAAAATTGCCAAAAAATTAAAATTATCTAAAAAAGAAGAAGAAAAACTTGTTACCCTGGTGCGTTGGCATCAATTTTCGGTTAATGAAAATCAAACTGATAAAGCTATTCGCCGTTTTATTAAAAACGTTGGTTTTCAAAATATAAAAGCGATGCTTGAGCTAAGAGTTGCTGATCGGCTAGGTGGTGGTGCTAAAGAAACTTCATGGCGTTTGGAGAAGTTCAAGCAAAAGATTAAAGAAGTTCAAAAAGAACCGTTTAAGATAACTGATTTAAAAGTTAATGGTCAAGATGTAATGAAAAATTTAGAACTTCACTCTGGCCCAATTGTCGGCAAAATATTAGAGAAACTTTTTAATGAAGTTGTCGATAAAAAAGTTAAAAACGAAAAAGAAGCTTTGACTATCAGGATGAAGGAAATCAAGGAAACTCTGGCAAACAGTTAACCGTTAATTTAACTTCTTTTCTTGCTGTTCTCGGCTAATTTAATTTCAGATTGACATCTTAGCTTTTGATCTATAACAAAAGCTCCTAAACCTACCGCAGTAAAAACAAAACCAGCCAAACCACTAATAAAAGGAATCATTTGTAAAAGGTAATAAACTACCAAACCAACCAAAAGCGCCCAGCCCAAACCCTTACTTTTATCAAATTTATTCAAAATTTTACTCCCCACGAAAAAGGCTACAAACAGTTTAGACAACCAAACTAAAATAACAAAGATCGGCAAAATTATAAAGATAAGGGGAATACCCAAAAGACTAATTGCCAAAAAGACAACCAATAAGCTAAAAATAATCGGTGTTAAAACTCCTAGTCCTAAACTTAACCAAAACTTACTACCCACAATCTGAACCATTGACTTAACTCTTTTGGGGAAAAAGTAAAGATAGAACAAACCAAAAATTAAAACGATTAGAACCGAAACAAATTTAAAATACAAACCAATGCCGTAAAAACCCATTGCCATTGGCCATAATCTACCAGGTAAATTACCTTTAAGGTTTTGTCGGGAATCTTTCTCACTGGGTTGATAAGTTGTTTGACCGGTGATTAAAGCCCCATCGGCAATCTGAGCCTCAGTTGGACTTTTATATTCCAAATTACCTAAAATCTGAGCTTTAGGTCCTAATATTAGTTGAGTAAAGGCTCCTTTTAAATCTCTACCCGTCTGATTGTTAACATTAACTTGATTGCCATAAACCTGTAAATCCTTAGCAATTGGACCATTGATATTAATCTGTGATCCCATCGCCAAAACACTGCCCCCAACTCGAGCCGATTCATTAATTACAATAATGCTTCCAACCGCTGTTATGTTCTTACCAATAATCCCATTAACAACAATATTGGCCCCACCACAACGAATGTCATCTGTAACCTCACCCGTAATGGTTAAATTTGATGAACCAGTAATTAAATCACCGTTAATTTTTCCGTCAACTAAAATAGTATTTGCTCCTATAAAAACATCACCGTTGACAACACCCGATATCGTCACCGTCTGGCCACCGGCAAAAAAATCATAATCAATGACTTCATCTTTGCCAACAATAATATTTTGTTCACGATCAGCTGATGGAGAACTTTCTTGAGCTAAAGTTAAACCGGCCAAGAAAAAGAAGCAAGCGACAATCCCAACCACCAAAGCCCATAATTTCCAAGTAATTACATTATTTACCTTTGAATTTTTTTTCACTCTTTTTTCCATCATCTTTAGCCTAAAGAAAGAAAAACTTCATGTCAAATTTTATTTTTTCTCTTTTGCTGAAATTTATCCCAAACAACCAAAAGAGGAACGGCATTAAAAGTTGAAGAGTAAGTTCCAGAAACTGTTCCAATTAACAACGCGGCCACAAACCAACGAATAGTCACTCCCCCTAATAAAAACAAAGCGATGAGCATAAAAATAATTGTTAAAGAGTTATTCAAAGATCTGGATAAAGTTTCCGTGACCGCTTTATTGGCTAAATCTTCAAAATCAGTTTTGGGGTAAATTCTCTGTGACTCTCTAATTCTGTCATAAACCACAATCGTGTCATGAACCGAAAAAGACAAAACCGTTAAAATGGCGGTAACAAATAATGTATCAACCTCGACATTGAAAAAATATCCTAATAAAGAAAAGGCTCCCATTAAAACTAAAGTATCATGGAACATCGCCAAGATAGCGCAAACACCAAACTTAGATTCTTTAAAACGCCAAGTGACATAACCGATGATAAAACTAGCTGCTAATAAGATCGCCACAATCGTCTTAAGCAAAAGTTCTTTACCTAAAATCGGACCAACGGTTTCGAAACGAATTTCGGTAAGATTTTGATTAAATTCCTGGGAAAGCAAATCTTTAATTTGAGCCACTTCTTGATTATCTAAAGATGGCAATCTTAAAAGATAATTTTTCTCACCTGACAATTGGACTGAGTTTATATGATAATCAGAACTTTCTAAAACCAATTTTATTTGATCAGAGCTAACTTCACTTTCAAAACGATATTCTAGAAGACTGCCACCAATAAAATCAATCGAAGGTTTTAAACCATTAGCAAATAAAGAAATCAAACCCGGGACAATAACTACCGCCGAAATTAAAAAGTAAAGCCATTTAAAGCGCATCCAACGGATCATTTGTTTTTAACCTCCTTCTGTAAAAAAGTTCTTAGTAATGTCCTGGTCACTACGATGCCGGTAAACAAGCTTAAACCTACTCCCAACCCCAAAGTTAGGGCAAAACCACGAACCATCCCTGAAGCGTTTAAAAATGGCCAATTAAAAGGATTGAATAAGATAAAACAAGTAATCAAAGTTACCACGTTGGCATCTCTAATTGAATCCCAAGCCCGGCCAAAACCCAACTCCATCGCTAAATTTATTGGTTTACCGTCTCTAATTTCTTCTTTCATCCTTTCAAAAATTAAAATATTGGCATCAACGGCCATCCCTACCGACAGAATAAAACCGGCAATTCCCGGTAAAGTTAAAGTAATCGGAATCAGCTTGTATAAAGCCAAAGTCAATAAACCATAAACAATCAAAGCCATATCGGCCAATAATCCTAATCGCCCGTAATAAACCGCCATAAAGACAATGACCATCAAAAGACCAATCAAGCCTGCTCCAACGCTTTTCTGGACCGATTCGTTACCTAAAGTGGCTCCAATATTTTTTTGTTCAATCAGATTAATCGGTACCGGTAAAGCCCCAGCATTTAACTGGATCACTAAATTTTTGGCCTCATCTAAAGTAAATTCACCATTGATAACTGCATCCCCACTACTAATTTGTTCTTGAACTGTGGGTGCTGTTACCGGTATTTCATCCAAAAAAATCGCCACGGGCTTACCGACATTACGACCGGTAATTTCGGCAAATTTTTTAATCCCCTCTGAAGAAAACTGCAAACCGACCGAAGGTTGTCCGGTATTAGGGTCAAATTTAACTTCCGATTTAGTCAAATCTTTACCGGTTAAACCAGTAGGTTGAAAATCAGTAAAACTAGCCGTTTCCGTTGCCTCTTCCGGCAATTCACGAAAATCCAATTGGGCTGTTTGTCCAATTAAAGTAATTGCCTGGTCGATATCGGTGATACCAGCTAACTCAACCAATAAACGATAATCATTGCCGGCTTTAGAAGTTTGAATTACCGGCTCACTAACCCCAAAAAGATTAACCCTTTTTTCAATATTATCTCTAACGGCTTCAATAGCTGTTTGTTGATCATCCGGACTAACCTGACTCATATCAGCCTGAAAAACCAAATGAGTCCCTCCGGCCAAATCAATCCCTTTTTTAATTTCCAGATCACGATAGATCTTAAATTCACCTAAACGCCAATTAATTTCTGGACGAGAAAACTGCCAATCAATTTTAAAATTTTTAAAGGCAAATTTAATCGGAATATTTTTAGGCAAATCAATAAAAATTGAGCCTAAGCTCAAAACAATGATTAGCCAAAATAAAGAACGGCGTTTTTTCATTTCTTTTTGTTTATTTTTCTATTCAAGTTTTTAATTAATTTCTTACCTGATTTAGCAAGGTCCTGCGGTAATGATAACTGTTTAGTTCCTGAAAAAGAATAGACAATTTTCCCGTTTTCCGGATGGGTTTCAACCTCAACTTCACCACCGGATTTAAGACCTAGTGACTGAACAAAACGGGAAGGAATAGTAACCGCCAGACTATTGCCTGTTTTAATAATTTTTTGCTTTGCCATTTTAAAAATTAAACGAATAAATCTTGTTCATCCCCAATTAGCATTACCTTAGGACTAGCCAAAATACTTAATAAAAAAGGATCTCGGCGTTTTTTCCGAAAATCAAACTCTTCTTTACTCATTACGCTGTAATTAATTTCCCGATCAATTTTAACCTCAAAAGATTTAACTAAGTCAGCCAGTTGTTTTAATTCCAAATCACCAACTACCAACAAATCAACTTCATCTGGTTTAACCTCTAAACCGCGAACCATTTTACCAGAGATTAAAGCAAATCTAACTTTACCCAACTTACTTCTCCTTTTAACAATTTCTCCACCTAAGCCAGCTGATTTGGCTACCATTGAAAGCAAATCCCCATACAAAGGATAGTCTTTGTTAAACCAATAATAAATTCTGTTACCCCTGTTTTCCCTTTTAACCATGCCTAGTTTTTCCATTCGCTGTAATTCCCGACGAACGGCGTTAATTTCTTCGCTCAATAAACGTACTAATTGGCGAATATAAAACATTTCTTTGGGCTGAGAAAGAAAAACTTTTAGCAGCTTGACTCTAACTTTAGAAACCATCAGGTCTTGGAGCATATTTACCTTTTAGTAATTAACTTCATTGCCAATGGGCAAAATTTCTACCCAAACAGGCCCACGGGCTAAACTAATTTCTTTACCCTGGTCATCTTCAAAAATAGTTCTTGACTGACGATCTTCCTTATTCCAAGTACCGGTTATAGCCTTGCCGTCTTGGAAAACAAGAGCCTTGCCGGTTCCAGTAGTCCCATAAAGTATGTGTTTAAGTTCATCAATTGGACCGGTTTCTTTCATAAATTGGACAATAACCGTTTTTGCTTCTACTTGTTGGTCATCATTATTATCGATAAAGGCTTGTCCATCATTCTGTCTTAAATAATAGTTATTCTCCTTATCATATTGCCATTTAACCGCATAATCAGGACTATTTAACCAGAATTTAAAACTAATCAAATCAGCATCACCACGATCATCGACTTTAGCGTCATCTTTAAACTTCCAACTGACAAAATCTTCATTCCAGGCATTACCTTCCTCATCTTTAGCATTCAGATCTCTCTTATCAGCCACTTCCCAAAGTTTTTCTGTAGTTGAGTACATTGTGTGTTCTGTAGCCACCGGATGACCAATTCTTTCATAATCTCGCCAGAAAACAGGAAAGCCTAGAGAGAATTGATTCATATCATTACCTTTGCTTAGCCAACCATAATCACCGATTTGTCCTAACGCATTAGCTTTGCCAGGTTTGTTAGCTCCGCCAACATGGGCATAAAGTGGATAATCGCCGTATTCAGAAGCAAAATCCATAAAATAAGTTCTGGCTGACCTTACTGGGCCAATAGTTACTTCTTCAGCTACAGCTCCACAGTAAAAAACGGCTAGAAAGCGGGTAATTCCACCTTCGGCTACCGCCTCATAAACAACATCAGCACTTCCCAAACCCGATTGAGGCCGCGAATCAGCGTGATTTTCAATCATCACCGTTAATGGTCGACGCTTTTCCCAAAGCTGTTTTTCCCCTTTGGTAAACATCCCGCCATTGATTGGACAAACTTCAGTTTTAGGAGCATTTAAATCAAGATTGAAACCGGAACCTTGATTTTGCAAAGGAGAGATTAAAGCGTTACCCGTTCCATTAAAATAACGAAAAGAAGCAAAAGAAATACCAGCTGAGGCCAAATATAAAACAAGACCACCGACAAGATAAATTATTTTTTTGTTCTTAAACATCTATACTATATATTGTATTAATATTACTTTATTTTCTTAGCGTTTTTAACCGCCTGTTTTTCTTCGGACGAAAGTTCAAAACCCTGACCTTTGTTTTTCTTTACCGGTTTAGCATAAATTCTAGTCATTTCCCGACTATGTAAACTGGTTAAAACAAGACCACTATCATCACCATCCATTAAAGCTAAAGAAAAACTTTGATTACCGCCAGTCTCTGAAAAAGGATTGAACCTAACTAGACCTAGTTTTTGAATATTAAGCTGGTTTTCCTTTTGAAGGGACTGAATTTGCTTCCCTAATTGATCAATTTTTTCTTGAGCTTTATCTGAGTTTTTTAAAAGTTCTTCTAAAATTGTCTTTAAGTCTTTTTTTGTAATCCCCTTAGTTATTTTCTTATAGTGATGATAAAGATTATAAAAGATAATCGATAAAAATACCAGCCAAAAAAAAATCAACCCAAAGATAATTAAATTAAATTGCTCAATACTGGACATATCTTGATTTTAGGTATCTTTCATGCTATTGTCAATCATATAAAATGCCTAAAAAGAGAAAAACTCGCAACCAAAAAATTATTGCCCAACTTAAAAGACAGCTTCAAAGGCAAGATTTTTACCCTGAAAAGATTCAAAATTTAGAACCAAGTCAAGAGGCAATTTTAAAGCAGCCTCAAATCGAAGCTAAACAAAAACCTGACATTAAAAATGAAGCTACTTCGGCCTTTTCAACTGATTTGAAGCTAATCAGGAAAGATCTTTTAAAGACCGTGATCTTAGCCCTAGGCATCATTAGCCTTGAATTGGTGCTATACTGGAAGTTGCAATAATTCTTTCCTGTCTTTATTAAAGAGAGGGGGTGAAAAGAAATCATGGATTTTTACTGTGTTAAATGCCGAACCAAAAGAAATGGTAAAGACGTTGAAAACGTCACTTTGAAAAATGGTAAGCCAGCCAGAAAAGCTACTTGTGAAGTTTGTGGCACAAAGATGTTCAGAATTGGCTAAATTTTCTTAAGGACTAAAGTTCCTGGCAAAGACTCATCTCTGGATGAGTTTTTGTTGTCAAAACAAGAAGGATTGAAAACAAGAATAGGAACAAAAATAATAAAATTAAAAGGAAGGGGAAAAAATTTTACTTTTTAACAAATTTAAAAAGCGGTAATGGTTTAAACTTCCAGGCTAACTTCCAACTTAAAATCTTTTCATCATCAACAATCTGCAAAAAATCAATTCTTTTTTTATTTAAATTAATGGCATCTTCGATTAATTTTAAATTAGCCACTGTTCCTAACCCAGAAAACTTTTCAATATTACAGCCACCATTAAAACAATAGTAATTATCTTTATAAACAACGGCAAAATCAACCGAAGCAATTTCTCCTCCAATAATAATGGAAATCATTCTAACCTGATAATCACCGGCTAATTTAATCATTTGTCTAAAAACTTCCTGCTTTTCAGAAGAACTTAAAGTTGAATGATTTTCTTCTAAAACCATTTGATCGAAACTGGCCACGTTTAAACGAAACAAATCATCAATGTGATCGAAATTATCATAAACAATCTTTGGTTTCATTTGATTAATTCTTTTTAAATCACGTTTAAGATTGTAACGCTTCTTCTTTTTTAAAATCGCCAAAAAATCATCAAGGCTTTCAAAGCCGTCAATATCTAAAACATATTTTTCGCTATCCGGTTGAAATATCGATTGATCGGTAACTCCCAACTGTGGTTCGATACATTCTAGAGTGACCTTCCCAGGAATCAATTTTAAGAGAAGAGGGATAATCTGATTATTTTTAGTAAAGAATTTATTATCCTCCGGCCAATTACCACCAAACCAAACATATTTTTGATCCTCACTGTCGTACCATAAAGGTACCACCGCCAATGCCTCTTGCTTCAAAGACAAAGTTAGAAAATAAGGCTGAAATCGATAAGCTTTATAAAAAGCTAAACGAAAATTCCAAAGATCAAAAACTGATTCTTTGAAAGAAAATTCTTCCCAAAGCTGATGACATTTTTCCAAATCAATTTCAACTTTAAAAGTTAAATATTTACTGGTTCCATTAAAAAGTTGCTTAAAAGAATTGGTATCTTGTTGAGATAGGTCAAACAAAGAAAAACCTAAGGGAAAGGTATTAAAAACATTAACACCGGGAGGCTTTTCCATTTTATTTTTTTATTAAATTTCCTAACTATTTTTTAAAATTTTAAAACTAAATTAAATTTATATTAATTGGAAAGTTTGTCAAGTAGAAATACGAAGCTAAACTATGATTAAAAAATCCTCTTTTTATTAACTAATTATTAAAAGAAAAATTCCTACTAAAAAACAGTAAAAACCGAATACCCAAAAATATGATTTTATTAAAATTTTTCGCAAGATTAACAAAGAAAAATAACCAATAACAGCAGCCACTATCATGCCTAAAATTGACTGAGGCATTAAGGCAAATCCATTATTAATTTTACTTAATTGTAAAAACAAAGCTCCTAAGATAGCCGGAATTGCCAAAAAGAAAGAAAACTGAAAAGCCAGCTTTTGGTCAAATTTTCTAAACAAACCGGCGGCAATAGTAGACCCGGAACGAGAAACACCCGGTAAAATAGCTATTGCCTGAAAAAAACCAATCAAAAGTGAATCTTTCCAATTAATCTGTCCGACTGTTTTTTTCTTGATTTTATTTTTAAACAAAGCCGTTAAAAAAAGTAAAAAGCTAGTAAAAAGCAAACTATAAGCAACCAGTTTTAGAGAATTAAAAATAGATTCAATTTGATCATTTAAAAACCAACCTAAAAGACCAGCCGGTAAACTCCCTAAAAACAATAAATAAAGAAAAAGCCAATCTTGTTTTTGCCTCCGCACTAAACCTCTTAGCCAATTTTTTATTTCTTTCCTAAAAAAAACAATTACAGCTAATAAAGTTCCTACATGAACAAAAACATCGAACAAAATGGGAGGTTCTAATCTAAGCATCTTTTGGAAGATGACCAGATGGCCCGATGAAGAGATCGGTAAAAATTCAGTTAACCCCTGAACAACAGCTAAAAAAACAGCTTGATAAAAAGACATCCTTTACATTTTAGAACAACTCAAAAGTTGAAAAAAGACCTAAAATTTGCTATAATTCAGTCACCTAGGAAGTCGAGCAATCGCTCGTTTAACAACGAGAGGAAAGTCCAGGCAGCTGAAGACAGGGTGGCTATCGTAAAAGATAGCAACGTAAACCCCTGGTGGTTTATGGCTAGACAGGACCACAGAGACGACAACTCATCATCAAGGTAAAAGTTGATGGCAGAGAGTGAAAAGAGGTAACCCTCCCCGCTGCAACCTCCGACCGGTACGCTATGAGGATGTCTTCCCCAGTACCAAAGATTGAGGGCGTAGATAGATGATTGCTTAAAACAGAACCTGGCTTACCAGACTTTCTAGGTTTTTTTGTGGCTTAACTAAATTTTTTTGAATCTTTCAGAAGCAGTAATTTCTTCAAAAATAATCTCAATCAATAAAATAACTGGCACCGCCAAAATAGCTCCGACTACCCCACCTAATTTGAAACCGGAAATCAACCCTAAAATAATAATTAAAGGATTAATTCCTACTTCTTTGGCCATAATTTGCGGCACAATTAAACTGTTTTCCAGTTGTTGAATCAAAAAATATAAGGCCGCTACCGCCAAACCCATAACTGGAGAAATTATCAAACCGGCCAACACGGCTGGGATAGCAGAAATAAAAGGTCCAATGCTAGGAATAATTTCCAAAAGACCGGCAAAAATAGCCAAAGGTAGAGCATACTCAATTCCTAAAAGCCGTAAACCAATATAAGACAAAGTGCCGATAATGATCATTAAGAAAAACTCTGCTCTTACCCAACCACCTAAACGATGTTCAATCTTATCCACAATTCTAGTTCCCTTTTCTTCTCCATCTGATCCCAAAAACTTGGTTAGGAAATTATCAAGATTACGTCGTTGCAAAAGTAAATAAAAGCTTATTACCAAAAAAACAATGAAATTAATCAAATTCTGGAAAAGACCAATAAAAGTTTTAATTACCCCACCGGAAATAACTCCTAATTTATCTACAAACTGATTAACTTGAGAGTCAACAACATTTTCGCTTAACCCCAACCATCTAAAAGAAGCAAAATCTTCAGGTAACCTGGTTAATAAAGTTTGAGTTTGATCAACTAATGGTGGGATAATCCCGGCAATAGCTACCCCGATAGCTGAAAAAATTAAAATATAAACCAAAATAATTCCCAAAGCCCGAGGAATATGCCAACGATGTAACCTATTAATTAAAGGATTCAAAGCTGACATAAAGATCAAACTGAAAAACAAAAGAAGAATAATTCCTTTTAAGTAATATAAAAGCCAAAGAAACAGAAGAAAGAGAACAGTAAAAATAATGGTTCTATGAGAAATCTCAATTTTCCTTGGCATTTTTTTTAGTATACCAGAAAAAAACTTGATCGGCTACTTTAGTTTCCCATCCTTTTTGGTCAATGTCAAACCAAATAATTTTTTTATCTTTTTTAAACCAGGTCATTTGCCTTTTGGTATAAGCATGCTCATCATATTTCCACTTTTGAAGGACATCATTTTTATCCTTTTCCTCATCAAAGTAACCTTTCCATTGCTGATAACCTAAAGTTCGACCTAAAACCGAATTATCGAAACTGTAACCTTTAGTTAATAAAGATTTTATTTCTTTTTCCAACCCTTGTTTTACCCTTTTTCCAACCCGATCATCAATTCTCTGATAAAGGAATTTAAAAGGTGCTTTCAAACCGATTGTCAAAAGATTAGCTTTAATACCCCGATCAGAAATATTTTCTCTAGTACTATCGGCAATTTCAATTGCTCTTATTAAACGACGTGGATTCAACTGATCAGAATAATTCATTTTTTTAAACTTAGCTAAATCTTTATCTTTAATTATTTTTTGCAATTCTTCAATCGAATGAGATGTTAATTTTTTTCTCAATTTTAAATCAGGTTTTATTCCTAAAGTATTAATTCCTTCAATCAATGCACGAAGATAAAAACCGGTTCCTCCAACCAAAATTGGTAATTTTCCATCTTGCCAAACTTTAGATAAGACTAATTTGGCTTTCTCAATATAATCGGCTACATTGAAATCTTGGTTTGGTTCTACCAAATCATAAAGCCAAATCTTAATTCCACCCAAAAGATAATGATCATTTTTAAAAACGGCTTCTTTAATATCCTTACCTGTACCGATATTCATCCCCTTATAAATTTGACGAGAATCAAAAGATAAAATTTCTCCATTAAATTTTTTCGCTAACTCTATAGCCAAATTAGTTTTCCCGGTTGCAGTTGGACCAACAATTGCCAATAATTTTTTCATTATCTAATTATACCAATTAATAGGGGTTGATCTTAGATTCAAAAATTGTTTAAATAAATCAAAGATTGGTTTTTATTAAAACTACTTAAAAATGAATAGAACTAAATTTAATGTTATTATTGATATTTTAGCTGCTATAACTTTCATAATTTCATCTCTATCCGGACTGATCCTCTTCTTTGCTCTACCATCTAGTAGTGGCTTTAGGGGTAATAGAGTTTTAATCTCTACTAATACTGTTTTAGCCTTGGGCCGCCATGAATGGATTAACCTTCATAATATTTCCAGCATTGCTTTGTTGCTTCTCATCATTATCCATCTAATTGCACACTGGCAGTGGATTAAAAAAATACCAAAATATTTTAAAAATTTATTTTAAAGAAAGGAGGTAAATCATGGCTGAATTAAATAAAGATTACAAATGTAGTATTTGCGGCAATGTTGTCAAAGTTATTGAAACCGGATCAGGTGCTTTGGTTTGCTGTGGTCAACCCATGGAACCAGTCGGAGAACCAGTTGCTCAAGCCACTCCAGCTAGTTCTGAACCAACAATTGATTCATCATCAACTATGGGAACTGCTCCAGAAACAACAACATCAGATATAAACACAGAACCAACAGCAGCGACATCAACACCAACAGACATGGGCACAGTTAATAATGAGGAAACAAATATTAATCAATAATAAATTGATTTAATTGATTAAATCATTAAGGATGTTCCACCTTCGTTTTTTTTCTTGAGGTGGAACATCATCTTTTAGATGATAAGCAGCTGTCCCCATTCGAGGTGAATATTTAGACACAAAGGCTCTGTCAAAACCGACTTCTTTACAAATCTTAAGAGTATCTTCAAATTGTTTTTTAGTTTCTGTTGGAAAACCAACAATAATATCAGTTCCGATTTTAACATTAGGAATTAATTTTTTAATTTTTTTAACTAATTTTAAATAATCTGATGATTTATAAGGACGATTCATCTTTTTCAAGATTTGATCATCCCCGGACTGAAGTGGCAAATGCAAATAATGATCAACTTTAGGTAAAGATATCGCTTTAATAATCTGATCAGTCAAATCCCAAGGATTAGAAGTTAAAAAAGAGATCTTTTTAATTTCATCAATCTGATGAATTGTTTTTAATAAATCAGCAAATCCTTTTTTTGGTTTTAAATCCTGACCGTAACTATTAACATTTTGACCAATTAAAGTCACTTGCTTGTAGCCCAGATCAACTAATCTTTTAACCTCACAAATAACCTCATCAAAACAACGACTTACCTCTTTACCTCTAGCGTAAGGAACGACACAATAAGAACAAAAATTATTACAGCCTTCCATAATTGGAACCAAAGCACTATCTGTCTTCTGGTATTTTGGTAAAATCTTATCTTTACCAATTATTTGTTCAATCGTCTTAAATTCGTCAACAAAAGGTAGTTTTCTTTTTAAAAAAGATAAAGAATATCTTTTCCTTTCACCTAAAGCCGATCCAACCATACAGCCAGTTACTATAACTTTTTGTTTTTTGCCTTTTTTCTTTGAAAGATTATTAACTAAACCAAAAACTCGATTTTCAGCTGATTCCCTAACTGAACAGCTATTGATTACCACCACATTGGCTAATTTAACATCATCAGTGACTTTATAGCCCTGAGAATCAAAAAAAGATGCTAGTTTTTCAGAATCTGCTTCATTAGCCTGACAGCCAAAAGTTTTAATAAAATACTTCATAAGTTCATCTATTATAACGGAAATTTATTTTTTTTCTAATTGACACCTTAAAATAAAGTAACTATTATGTAGAAAACGCACTTTACAGATATAAATATTAAGCAAAAGCGCTTATTCTTATTTTATATTCATTTTTGCTAACAAAGGGAAAGGAAGTGACTATGCTAAAAGCAAGAGCACCCGATCTTGGAAGAGGAATCATAAAGAAAAACGCAGAAGAGATGGAAGTATCAACTGGCTAGGCAATAGATAAACGCCGAAAGTGTCAAAAGGCATTGCTAGTAATTTAAAAGTCGTTGTCAAACAAAAGAGAAGAAAGAAGGGCTAAAATACTAAAAGCAAGAGCAGCACCTGTTAGTAGTAATCTACTAACAACAAGCAATGACGCGAATAAGAAGCAAAAAAGAAGTGCAGAAACTGACTAGGCTCAAGATGCATGCCGAAAACACATAAACACCGTCAGTAATTTTTTCTCAAGGGAAGAGGGTAGGTTAAAAATGTATACGCAATAATATACATTAAATTTAAAAAACAAATACAAAAATCTCAAGAATCAAAACCTACTCTCTCTCCTTCCCTCCTCTTAATTAATCTTTTCTTAAAGAATAAAACCACAAAGTTAAAGCCCCAATAAAAGGATGTGAAGCAATTAAAAAACCACTACTTTCTGAAATTTCTGGATAACGGAAATGAAAAGAAACCAAAAAATAAGCCAAAAATAAAATTATCTTTGGCCAAAGTTCTTTTTTCTGAAAAATTTTAGCAAACAAAATAATAAAAACAGGAATTAAAATTACATAATGATGAAACCAGGCAAAACTAGGTAAAAAAATCATTATTGAAAACATTAGACCAAAAAAACCGAGTGTCTTATCTTTCTTTCTTAAAAAGATAGCCAGGGATATTAAAGTTACAACTAATCTTAAAAACAAACGCCAAAAAGAAGTAAAATCCAATCTTAACAAAAAACTATTTAAGGATTGATCAAAATAAGAAACTTCTCCGGCATTAAAAAACAAACCTGTCCCTACTCGACCAAAATAATTAAAGAGTAAAACTGGTTTAAAAATTAAAAAAGTAGCCAAAACTCCTAAAAGACCAGTTATTATAAAACTTAAAAGTGTTTTATATCTTTTTTCTTTAATAAAGAAAAAAATTAAAAAACCAGGAAAAATTTTAATCAACGCGGCTATTCCTAAAAAGATTCCTGAAAGATGATTCTTTTTCATCTTAAAAAGATAAAACGAAAGCGTTATTAAAAAAAGAATCAAAAGGTTAATCTGGCCTAGAGTTAGAGTAAACTTGGTTGGAAAATATTGGATAAAAAGAATTGAGAAAAACAAAAAGAAAATTAAATTATCTTTTTTAAAATTCATCTTTACTAAAAGAAAAATTGTGGCTAGTAAAGATCCTAAAGAAAAGAAAAGTAACAGTAAGGCAGCTACGCTTTTTGAAAAGATTGGTAAGATCAATAAAAACAATAAAGTAGTTGGTGGATAATTAAATGGGGTTGGGTTTTGATAAACACCGTCAGGATAATAAATATTACCTCCAGCTAAAGCTGCCTTTATTCCATCCCAATAAACCTTAAAATCAAAAAAAAGACTTTGTTGCCAAAGTAGAAAAAGTTTATAAAGCTGCTGGCCTAAAGCCAAGAAAAAAACAAAAAATAAAAATGGAATAATAAATTTTCTAAACTTCATAAAGTTTTGTTATTTAAAAAATTTGAAGATAATTAACTTTAATTATAGCAGATTAACGAACGGCTTTTTTTAGAGGTTTACCAGGAGAAAAACGTGGTGCTCGATGACCTTTAACAATTTTTTTCTCGCCTGTTCCTGGAATAATAACGGGCTTGTCTTTGACCTTAACTACCTTGAAAGTCCCAAAACCGGAAAGAACAACTTTTTCACCCTTAGCTAAAGATTTGATAATTTCTTTCAGAAAAACTTCAACCACTTCCCCAGCTGCTTTTTTAGTCGAATGAGCTTTATTAGCTACCAGATTAACAAGTTCTTTTTTAGTCATAAATTAATTTTCGTCTTCTTTTTTAACCACGGTCAATTTTATAACAAAAAGGCATGTTTGTCAAAGCTAAGGGACATTTATTTAGCCTTGGTTACATCAGAAGCTCGGGTCTCTCTAACACAAGTAACTTTGATCTGACCGGCGTAAGAAGCTTCTTCTTCTAACTTCTTAGTAATTTTGTTGGCCAAAACCGTCAATTCGTCATCAGAAACCTCTTCCGGATTCACCAAAACCCTGACGTCACGTCCGGCTTGATAAGCAAAAGCTTCTTTAACCCCTGGGAATTTATTGGCCACCTCTTCAATCTGACTCATATGCTCAGCGTATTCCTCATGGGGCTCATAACGAGCTCCAGGCCTAGCTCCTGAAGCAGCATCAGCAATCCAGATAACTCTTGATTCAGCCGAAGAAAAAGGCTTGTCTTCATGATGTTCGGCAATACAAGCCACCACATCTTCAGGTATTCGATATTTCCTAGCCAAATCGACTCCTAGCTGAACATGAGTTCCTTCCTCTTCGGTAACTACCTTACCAATATCATGTAACAAACAACCCAAACGGACGACATTAACATTGGCTCCGACCTCATTGGCAATTTGAAGACCAATTCTAGTTTCTTCTAAAGTATGAGCCAACATGTTCTGGCCGTAGGAAAAACGGAACTTGAAACGACCTAAAAGTTTAACTAATTCCGGATGAAGACGATAAACTTTAACGGCATGACAAAGTTTCTCCCCTTCTTCCATCATAATTTTTTCTACTTCTTGTTTAGTCTTTTCCACTACTTCTTCAATCCGTGAAGGTTGGATACGTCGGTCTTTAATTAATTTTTCGATTGAACGACGGGCTATTTCCCTTCTAACCGTGTCGAAAGAAGAAAGACGAATATCATTGCTTTCATCAATTTCAATCTCAACTCCGGTAGCTCTTTCAAAAGTACGAATATTACGACCCTCACGACCAATAATTCGACCCTTCATCTCCTCATCTGGCAAATGGACCGTAGAAACCGTGTATTCGGTTACCCAATCGGTAACCCCATGTTGCATGGAATCAATAAAAATTTCTTTGGCTTTTTGATCAGCCTGAAGTTTAATTTCATCTTCAGCTTCTTTAATCTTGCGCGCCAAATCTTCGGCTAACCTTTTTTCAGTAGCTGCTAAGATTAATTTTTTAGCCTCGTCTTTGGTTAAAGCAGAAATCTTTTCTAAACGTTCGATTTCCTTTTTCTTAACTTCCTCAACTTCGGCTTTAGTCTTTTCTAAATCATTTTCTTTGTTCTTAAGTAGTTTTTCTCTCTCATCTAAGGCTCCTTCTTTTCTTTCCAATTCGGCGACGTTAAAAGCTAGCTCTTTGGCCAAAGCTTCTTTAGTAATTAAAGTTTTCCCACTTTTGGCTGTTTTTTTACCCTTACCTTTAACCTTTTGGGCTTCTTCCTCTTCTTTAGTTAAAATTTTAGTGATTAAACTATCAAAAATTCCCATATTAAATACTCCTTTTAAATATCTAAATTATATTTTAAATAGTGTCTGGAGAAAGTTAAAAAGTTACCAACAAAGAGAAATCAGTTTAACTGATGAGTAGTTTTTTGTTGTTTGAAAAAAATGTTTTTTCCATCTAGAAATAATTAAAAATATTTCCACAGACACTTAATTACCCTTATTTTACTCTTTTTCGACCATTTCATCAAGTATTTTACTAATTATTGACCAACCAAACCCTCGACGAGCTAAAAAAGCACTTAATTTCTGTTTGCGTTCCAAATAAGGTAATTTACTTAAAATCTTAATCTTTTTTAATGCCACTCGACGGGCTAAAGGCAATTCATCCAAATCAGCTAATAAATTTTCAACCAATTCTCTTTCAATCCCTTTTTGCCTTAACTCCTGCAATAAGGCTCTTTTTCCTTTAGGCCTGAAGGAATTTCTTTGATCAAGCCACCATAAAACAAAAGCTTGATCATCAACCAAATCCAGTCTCTCTAAATTTTTCAAAACCAAGTTTCTTAATTTTAAATTACGAGGAATTTTGCGTTTTAGATAATCGAGAATTTCTTTTTGACTACGGGGACGAATGGAGATAAACTTTAAAGCTTTTTGTAAATATTTTTCTAATTTATCATTCACTATTTCTTACTATTGCCGGCTTTATCGCTTTTAATTTTTTTCCAAACCTCAGCTTCAATTTCTTTGGCTAATTTATGATCTTCCTCTAAAAGTAAACGGGTGGCTTCTTTCCCCTGACAGGTCACATCTTTACCGTAACGATAAAAAGCCCCTGATTTTTCAATAATCCCCAAATCTAAAGCAACATTAAGAATGTCGGCAGCCTTAGAAATGCCAACATTGTTAAAAATATCAAATTCGGCCACTCTGAAAGGAGCCGCCATTTTGTTTTTCACTATTCGTACCCGATGACGAGAACCAATGACTAAGTCGCCCTCTTTAATGGCTTCAATTTTACGAATATCAACTCTTACTGAACAATAAAATTTCAAAGCTAGTCCACCAGGGGTTGTTTCCGGATTACCAAACATAACGCCAATTTTGTGACGTAATTGATTAGTAAAAATAACTACCGTTCTTGATTTGGAAATCGCTGCCGTTAATTTACGCAAAGCCTGAGACATCAACCTGGCCTGAACCCCAATCATCGCGTCACCCATTTCACCTTCAATTTCAGTCCGAGGAACTAAGGCCGCTACCGAATCAATAACCACCACATCAATTGCTCCCGATCTAACTAAAGTTTCCACAATCTCCAAAGCTTGCTCACCGGTATCCGGCTGGGAGATCAAAAGTTCATCAAGATTAACACCAAGAACCTCAGCCCAAGTTGGATCCAAAGCATGTTCGGCATCAACAAAAGCTGCTACTCCTCCCAATTTCTGAGCTTGAGCCACCACACTTAAGGCTAAAGAAGTTTTACCAGAAGCTTCTGGACCAAAAACCTCAATGATACGACCGCAAGGAAAACCACCAATTCCTAAAGCTGCATTAACGGCGATTGAGCTAGTTGGGATTACATCCACATCACGAACGGCTCCTTTGTCACCCAACTTCATAATTGCTCCTTTACCGTATTGCTTCTCAATCTGCTCCATTGCCATTTTAATGGTTTCTAATTTTTGATCCTTGCTCATAGTAATGATATTCTGCCAGAATTCGTGTTAAAATTCAAGTGCTCTTTTCACAGCAAAAAAGAAAAATATAAACGGGGTGTAGCTCAGTTAGATAGAGCGCTGGGTCGGGGATCCAGAGGTCGCTGGAGCATAGCCAGTCACCCCGACCATAAAATATCATAGTTAACAAAAAATACTGCTGAAAAAAGAAATTTTGAAAAAAGAAAAATTAACGTTTAGGAGATTGCTTCTTCTTGCGAGCTCTACCCATTTGCCCAGGCTTACTTCTCTCTTTGGACCTTGGATCACGAGTTAAAAGTTTGTGCTTTTTTAAAACTAAATGAAATTGGCTATCGGTTTTATCTAAAGCTCTAGCTAAAGCATGAACAACAGCCCCCATTTGAGCTGAAAGACCGGAACCCGAAACCTTAATGGTCGCATCATATTTACCAACCATCTCGGTAACTTTTAAAGGCTTTAGATAAATAAACTCAGCACTTTTACCGTAAAAATATTTTTCAATTGGTTTACCATTAACAATAATCTTCCCTTTCCCTTTAAAGAATCTTAAACGGGCAATTGCTTTTTTACGACGACCAACAACAGAAATTACTTCTTTAGGTTTTTTAACTATTTTTTTAACTACCTTTTGGGTTGTTTTTTTAGCTGTTTTTTTGGTTACCTTTTTAGTTGCTTTTGCCATTTTTGTTTATTTTTCCTTCTTTATCTTTTTTTTCTTTCACTTCCTCTTTTTTATTAACTTCATCCCTGGCTTTGGCCTTAAACTTATCTTCATAATTATGTTTACTGTCATTAAAAATCTTTAATCTAGCCAGTCTTTTTTCTTTTAATTTATTTTGAGGTAACATCCCTGAAACCGCTTTATAAATAACTTCGGCTGGATTTTTAACCATTTCTTCTGCTAAAGTAGATTTTCTAAAACCACCGGGATAACCGGAATGGCGATAATAAATCTTATTGGTAAGCTTACGGCCGGTAGTGGCTACTTTGGCAGCGTTGATGACAACAATGTGATCACCACAATCCAAGTTAGTAACAAAGTAAGGTTTGTTTTTACCGATTAATAATTTAGCTATCTGCACCGCTAGTCTACCTAAAATTTGTTCTTTGGCATCAAATAAATGCCATTCTCTCTTTATATCACTGGCTTTGGTTGCTATAGTTTTCATTCGGTTTTACTCTCAGGCTCCTTTTTCTTTAAAGAAATTTTACCGATTTTCTTCTTTCCAACCTTTTCTTTTTTTTCTTCTTCCTTTTCTTCAACTTTCTTAACCACCGGTTTTTCCACCAATTCTAACTTGACCATTAAAGCATCATCACCTTTTCTTTTACCTAACCTGGTTACTCTGGTAAAACCGCTACTGCGGTTTTTGAATATTGGCCCTAACTCATCAACAATTTTGTTAACCACTTTTTTATTTTGTAAAAAAGCAGCAATCAAGCGACGAGCATGAAGATTGCCGGCTTTACCTTTGGTAATCAACTTATCAGTTAAACCACGAATCGCTTTAGCCTTGCTGGCAGTAGTCTTGATTTCCCCATGCAAAATCAAACCATTGATTAAATTTTTAAACAAGGCCTTACGACGGGCAGAATTTCGTGAAAGCTTATTCGCTCTAACTCGGTGCTTCATTTTTTACCTTTTTTACTTCTTTTTGGTTTCCCAAACAACGTCTTTTTTGGCTAAAGCCGCCTTAATAATTTTGATAGACTTCTCACCTAGGTTTTTAACCTTGGCTAAAGCCTCAGGCTGACTGCCTAAAAGATCAGAAACCGTACCGTAACCAGTCTTTCTTAAAGCATTGACAATCCTGGTCGGTAGATCAAGCTCCTCTAAAGTCAAACTATTAACTTCATGATTAGCCTCTATCTCTGGGATAGCTTTAACAGCCATCTTTTTGGGATGGACAATTTGATTGAAAAAATCAATTAAAGTTTGGGTTGATAACTTTAATGCTTCTTTCGCATCAATACTCCCATCAGTGGTAACTTCCATCACTAACTTGTCAAAGTCAGTGCGTTGTCCAACACGAGTTGAAGCCACTTGATAGTTGACCCTTTTAATTGGGCTAAAAACGGCATCGACCGGAATAACCCCGATCTTTTCGCCTTTTTTATCGGTAGCCGGCACGTAACCATAGCCTTTCTCAACCACCAATTCTATCTTTAACCTGCTTTTTTTGGAAGCTAGGTTGGCTAAAACGTGATCTTTATTGATCACTTCAACTCCAGCTGGAGTCTTAATATCTGAAGCTTTAACCGCTCCGGAACCATTTTTATCCAGTTCCAGTTTTACTGGTTTATTCCCTTCATATTTAATTCTCACCTCTTTAAGGTTAAGGACTAATTCAATAATATCCTCACTCATCCCATCTAAGGTTGAGAATTTATGCTTTACCCCGTTAATTTTAACTTGGGTAATAGCCGCACCAGGCAAACTGGTTAAAAGAACTCTTCTTAAAGAATTCCCTAAAGTTTGACCGTAACCTTGTTCTAAAGGTTCAATAATAAATTTAGCAGTATCGCCATTTTTGGCTTCTGTTTTAATATTAAAAAGCGTTTCAAGCATTTTTGCCTCCTTTTTTTAATTTTAACGCGAATAATATTCTACTATTAATTGCTCATTAATGTCACCCTCAATTTCATCACGGTTAGGTAGCCTTACTAACTGACCAATCGCGGCTTTGCGCTTAAGCCATTCGGGTAAATTAACTTTTTCATCTAAAGATTTTTTAACTTCCTTTAACTTTAAAGTTTTACCATCTAAACTTATGACTTGTTCGGATTTAATTTGGCAGGAAGGAATATTAACTTTTTTACCGTCTACCAAAATATGATTATGATTAACTAATTGTCTGGCTAAGTTACGAGAAGGAACAAAATTTAAACGACAAACTATATTATCAAGTCTTGATTCTAACATCTGCAATAAAACGGTACCGGTAGCTTCTTTGGTCTTCGCGGCTTTTTTAAAATAATTACTCATTTGTTTCTCAGTTATTCCATAAATTCTTTTAACTTTTTGTTTTTCCCTTAGTTGTTTGCCATAATCAGATAAACGTCGGCCAGTCGATCTTAAACCATGTTGCCCTGGTGGAACCGCTCCTTTTTTTTCGATCGGACAGTTAGGTGAAGAACAACGATCACCTTTCAAAAAAAGTTTGACTCCTTCACGACGACATAATTTACATTTAGCATCAGTATATCTGGACATCTTTAAACTCTCCTTGGCTTTCTAGGACGTGGCCCGTTATGAGGAATTGGGGTTATATCAGCAATCAAGCTCATTTTTAAACCCACAGCTCTTAAAGCCCTTAAAGCTGCATCTCGACCAGGTCCTGGTCCTTTAATATAAACTTCAACTTCATCAACTCCCTTAGCCTGAGCTTTTTTGGCTACTGAATCTACGGCGGTAGTAGCAGCGTATGGGGTAGACTTGCGAGTTCCCTTGAAACCCAAACTTCCGGTTGAACTCCAAGCTAAAGTATTACCTTCCATATCAGTAAAGGTAACTAAAGTATTATTAAAAGTAGCGTTGACAAAAACTTTGGCTTTCATTTTAGGTATTAGCTCCAATCTCAGGCTTGCTCATTCTGGTCATATCATCTTTTTTCAACGCCCCAATAGTTTTGCGCTTGCCTCTCTTGGTTCTGGCATTACAGCGGGTTCTTTGACCACGAACCGGCAAACCCTTGGTATGACGTAAACCTCGATAAGAATTAATCGTTTTTAATCTTTGAATATCTTGAGCAATTTTTTTTCTTAAATCACCTTCGGTCAAAAATTCATCTATTATTTTAGTAATTCTTCCCAATTCCTCACCGCTTAACTGGTTAATCTTTTTACCGCCATCAACCTTGGCCTTTTCTAGGATTTCAACCACGTTACTACGACCGATACCGTAAATTAAAGTTAAACCGATATCAATTCTTTTGTTTTCTGGTAGATCAATGCCAACAATACGCGCCATAAATTTTATCTTTAAATTTTTAACCTTGTCTTTGCTTGTGATTTGGGTTACTACAGATCACAAAAAGCTTTCTGCGCCTTCGCACCAGCCGACATTTATTACATCGTTTTTTAACACTTGCTTGGACTTTCATTTGATTTAGATACGAGTGATAATTCTTCCCTTCTGATCGTCATAGGGAGTCATCTCAAACCTAACTTTATCACCAATCATGACCTTAATTCGATAAATTCTCATCTTCCCGGCCAAATGGCAAAGGATAACTCTTTCCTCACCATCAACCTTAACCCTAAAAGTTGTGTTAGGTAAAGCTTCAATCACCTCACCTAAAAGCTCAATTTTGTTTATTTGTTTATTCATTTTTACGCCTTATATTTTATCAAACCTATAGCGTTTCGTCTAGAACCTAATTTTTAACCCAAAATTAGCGGTTTTTGACCTCTAACAAGGACTGTTTTCTCAAATAAGCCTGATAAACAACCATCAGCAGTCTCAATTGTCCAATTATCTTTGCCTAAAATCAAATCAGGCTTACCCTGAGTATAAATAACCTCAATAGCCAAAGCCATGCCGCTTTGGCACAAAGGTGTTTTATCTACCTCCTGAGCCAAAAAACAAGGGATAGGTGGATCTTCATGAAGCTCCTTGCCTACTCCATGACCAGTTAATAATTTAACCGGCTGAAAACCTGCTTTTTTAATATTTATTTCAATCGCCTGAGAGATATGACCGATTCTTTTCCCCACTTTAGCTTGAGCAATAGCTGCCTGTAAAGCAATCTCCCCAGCTTTCAAAAATTCCTCTTTTTGTTTATTTTTGGATCCAACAATAATCGTTTGGGCCATATCGGTATGTAAACCCTGATAAAAAAGACCAACATCAACACTTAAAAGATCACCATCCTTTAAACGATACTTGCCGGGGATGCCATGCACCACTCCTTGATTAACATTTAGACAGGTAGCCCAATGATAATTTTTAACCATTTCAAAAGATGGTTGTCCACCTTCTTTTAAAATCAAACTACGGGCCAAATCATTTAACTGATAAAGAGCAACACCTATCTTAGCCTTTTTTAAAACTTTTTTTAAAACCAAATTCAATTTACGACCACCAATGATCATTACTTCCTGCTGCTTTTTGTCTTTAATCGATGTCATTAATTTAAATCAAGAAGTTTTAAAATATCCTGATGGATTTTTTCAATACTTTGTTCTCCATCAACTTCAATTAAAATTCCCTTTTGTTTGTAAAAATCCAAAACTGGAACTGTCTGTTGATGATAAATTTCTAATCTTTGGTTGATAGCCTCTAAAGTATCATCCCTTCTTTGCCTTTTTAACAAACGTTGTCTCCCAACCTCATCAGACACTTTGATATAAAGTACTTTATCAATTTGAGTATCAAGAGCTTCAGCTTGAGTTAAACAACGAGGAAATCCATCAATGATGACACCCTTTTGGTAGTTAGTTGAATCTAACTGTTTTTTTAAGATCTCCATCGTTAACTCATCATTGACCAGTTGACCACTATCCATAATCTCTTTGATTTTTTGTCCTTGAGCAGATTCTTCCTGGGAAGCAAAGTAAAGCAAATCACCAACCGAAAGAGAGGCAATCCCCAAAAAATCAGCCAATAGCTTAGCTTGAGTTGATTTGCCAGAACCTTGAGGACCTAAAACAATAATTTTCATCTTATTTAATAAATTTATTTAACAAAACTGTCATAACTACGCATCACCAACATTGATTCCAATTGTTTGGTTGTTTCTAAAACAACGGAAACTACAATTAAGACTCCAGTGCCACCGATACTCATCGTGGCGATACCAGTTAAGCCTTGAGCAATCGACGGTAAAATTGCAATCAAACCTAAAAAGATAGCTCCCACCAAAGTAATTCTGGTTAAGATTTTATTTAAATAAATAACGGTTGGTTCACCCGGTCTAATACCGGGGATAAAACCCCCATACTTTTTGATTTCATCGGCAATCTTTTTGGGATTAAAAATAACCGCCGTGTAAAAATAGGTAAACCCAATAACCAAAATAAAATAGGCAAAATTATAGAAAAAACCATTAGGTCTAAACAATTGGGCCACACCTTGAAAAACTCTGGCCACCAAATCATTCGGAACTCCTTGTAAAAAGTTAGCCAACATTGATGGCATTAAAACCAAAGAAACAGCAAAAATAATAGGAATTACCCCGGCTTGATTAATTTTTAAAGGCAAATAAGTTGATTGACCACCGTACATCTTTTGTCCGGAAATACGTCTGGCATACTGAATTCTGATTTTTCTTGAAGCTTCATTAATAAAAACAATACCGGCAATAACAGCAACACTCATCCCTATAAAAATCAATAAATTAAAGAAATTTTCCGGGTTAAAAACAGCGATTGTTTGGCCAAATGATACCGGTAACCGGCCCACAATACCGGCAAAAATTAACATGGAAATTCCGTTACCAATACCCTTTTCCGAAATTAATTCTCCCAACCACATTAAAAATAAAGTTCCGGCCGTCATCGTGATTATTAAAGAAACCAGCCTCTCAAAAGATAAAGTTGAGATAATTCCTTGATTTTTTAAAAGAGCATACATCCCAAAAGACTGTAAAGCCGCTAAAGGTACGGTCACTAAACGAGTGTATTGATTAATTTTTTTCTGCCCGTATTCACCTTCTTTAGACAAGGCTTCTAATTTTGGTACCACCATGGTTAAAAGATTGAAGATAATGGAAGCGTTGATGTAAGGATTCAAACCCAAAGCCATAATCGAAAAATTAGCCAAAGTACCGCCTGAAAAAATATCTAAAAGACCTAAAAGTTGGTTTTTGGCAAACAAACTTTGTAGAGCCTGGACATTAACGGCCGGTACCGGAATATGAGCTGCCAAACGGAAAATAACGAAAATAAAGGCGGTAAATAATAAGCGCCGACGAAGTTCAGGAATTTTCCAAGCGTTGGTGATGGTGCTAATTATGCGATTCATTTTTCGGCTTGAGCTTTAAGAACTTTGCCTTTAGCCTTTTGTATCTTTTTAATCGCTGATTTTGAACAAGGCAGATCAACTCTTAAAGATATTTTCAAATCACCATCTCCTAAAATTTTAATTCCAAATTTCTTGGCGGTTTTAGCCTCAACAATACCTTTTTTGATTAAACTTTCTTCATTAACCAATTCATCTTTCTTAAAAAGACTTAAATGTTTAAGATTAACAATTAAGGGCTTCTTTTTAAAGGATTTTTGTTTACCTTTACCACGCATAAGCGGTAATTTCTGTATAAATGATTTTTTAGCCTTAGTCCCTTCAAAGGTAAGGCCAATTTTACCTCTGGCTTTAGTCCCCTTAGCTCCACGACCGGAAGTATGACCACCTTTACCGGAGCCATAACCTCGACCTAGACGTTTTTTACTTCTTGATTTGGTTTTAGGTAATTTATCTAATACCATTTTGTTTTCCTTTTTTATTTCTTCTTTTATCTTATTCTATTAAATTTGACAATTATTTGCTTGCTCTCTTTTATTTTCGAGCATTAAAGCGTTCATTGATTACCTTTAGTCTTTTTAAAGCTGCCATCGTGGCATAAACATTACTAGCTTTGTTATTAGTCCCCAAAATTTTAGAAACAATATCACGAATCCCTGCGAGCTCTACTACCATTTTAACTGGTCCACCGGCAATAATTCCAGTTCCAGCTGGAGCCGGCTTAATTAATATTTGAGCAGCTCCTTTTTTGATCCTAACCTGATAGGGAATTGTCGTTTCTTTCATTGGAACTTCAATCAAAGCCTTTTTGGCACGACCCATTCCCTTTTGGATCGCCGTTCGAACATCAGCAGCCTTACCCAAACCAACACCAACGCGGCCTTTTTTATCACCAACGATTGTTAAAACCGAGAAGCTGATTTTATTACCACCTTTGGTTTTTTTAGAAACACGATTAATCTGAACAATTTTTTCTTCAAATTCTGAAATGTTTTCCATTAGAATTGCAAACCTCCTTTACGGGCACCTTCGGCAAAAGCCTTAACCCGACCATGATACCGATAACAACGACGATCAAATTTAACTTTCTTAACACCAACTTCTTGAGCTTTAACAGCCAACATTTCGCCTAATAAAGCTGCTTTTTGAAGATTTTTTTCTTTTTGTTTTTCTTCAGGTAATTCTTTTTCAGCAATTGAGGCTAAGGTATGACCTTTTTCATCATCAATAATTTGACCATAAATAAATTTATTGGAACGGAAAACCGCCAATCTTAATCTTTTCTCGATTTGTTTTTTATCTTGGCTTTTAGTTGTTTTTTTAACTTCTTTCATTTTTTTCTTTTTAGTTTATTTAATTTAATCTAATATATTTTTTTCAAATTTTATTTACCAGCAACAACTCCTGTAGCTCCAGCTTTACCAGCTTTACCAGCTTTTCTTCGAGGAGTTTCATCCTGATAACGAATCCCTTTACCTTTATAAGGTTCCGGCGGTTTAAAATCTCTAATTTTGGCAGCAATTTGACCAACCAAAATTTTATTAATTCCATTAACTTTAACGATATCATTACCATCAACTTCAAATTGAATTCCTTCAGGAGCTTCAATTTCGACCGGATGAGAAAAACCTAAGGAAAAAACCAATTTACTGCCCTCTAATTTAACCCGATAACCGGTTCCAACAATTTTTAAGGTTTTACTAAAACCATTAGTTACCCCTTCAACCATGTTGGCCAAAATCATTCTTAAAGAACCGTGCATCGCTCGAGCTGATTTTTTATCTTCGGCTTTATTGATAACTAATATTTGATTATCTCCCAATTCTACTTTTAAATCTGAAGATAAAGACTGACTTAAATTCCCCTTAGGACCATTAACCATAATTTGGCTACCATCAATTTTGACGGTAACACCTTCAGGAATAATAACTGGTTTTTTACCAATACGACTCATCTTTTTACCAAATTTGACAAATAACTTCTCCACCTAGATTATCTTTTCTAGCTTGCTTGTTTGTAATTAATCCCTTAGGACTGGAAATAACGGTAATTCCAATCCCTTGACGAATGGGTGGGATTTTATCGGCTTTAGCATAAATACGAACTCCTGGTTTAGAAATTCTTTTAACATCAGTTAAAGCTGGAACATTTCCTTTATATTTAAGCTCTAACTGTAATTGTTTATAAATCTTTTTCTTATTGTTCTTATCTTCAATGATATTAGCTTTTCTCAAAAAACCTTGGCTAACTAAAATTTTGGCCAATTCTACTTTAATTTTAGAAGTTGGTAAAACCACCAGCTGTTTTCTGGCCAAATAACCATTTTTAATACGGGTGATCATATCGGCGATTGGATCATTGGCTACCATGATGATTTTGTTACTCCTGGTAACTCTCCTTTATTAGCTAGCTCCCGAAAACAAATACGGCAAAGACCGAAAAGACGAATATAACCCCGTGGTCGCCCGCAAAGTTTACAACGATTATGTTTTCGAGTTTCGTATTTAAGTTTTTTAAATGTTTTAACAATTTTTGATGTTTTAGCCATTTTTTTGACCTTTCGCAAACGGCATGCCTAATTCTTCTAACAACCGCTTGGCTTTTTGATTATCATCAGTACTAGTCACAATCGTAATTTGTAAACCTCTAATCTTATCAATTTTAGAATAATCGATTTCAGGAAAAACGATTTGTTCACTAATACCTAGATTATAATTACCCCGTCCATCAAAACCAGAAACAGCAACACCGTGAAAGTCACGCAAACGAGGTAAAACAATTTTAAACAATTTTTCTAAAAAATTATACATCCTTTTACCTCTTAGAGTAACTTTTAAACCGATCACATCATTTTTTCTTAATTTAAAAGTAGAAATAGCAACCCTAGCCTTATTAAACTTCGCCTTTTGACCGGTAATAACTTGCAAATCCTCAGCTGCTTTTTCTATAATTTTTTTGTCCTGAGCGGCTTCACCGACACCCATATTGACCACAACCTTTTCAATTCCAGGTACAGCCATTTGGTTAGCTAAGTTAAATTCCTTAACTAACTTTTCTTTAATTTTTTTGTTTTCTTCTTGTAAACTAGTCATTTTTTCTCTTTGTAAATTAAATTATTTATTTTTTAAGCTTAAACTGCCGCTTTGCATTTTTTGCAAATACGAACTTTTTTCCCTTTACTAACCTGGAAACCAATTCTGGTTTTCAAATTACATTTAGGGCAAACCAAAGCAACGTTACTGATTGATAAAGGCATCACCTTATCAATAATTCCACCCGGTTTATTTTGCCCTTGAGGCTTTAAATGTCTTTTATAAATATTGATTCCCGGCACTAAAACTTTACCAACTTTGGATAAAATATTTTCGATTTTACCTTTTCGGCCTTTATCTTTGCCTCTGGTAACTATCACTTGATCGCCTTTTTTTAATTTCATAATTTTATTTTATTTAACCTTTTATAATGTTTATATCTATCTCTGTTTTTAAATAACCTCGTTGGCCAGAGAAACAATTTTAGCATAACCTAGGTCTTTAATCTCTCTAGCTATTGGACCAAAAACCCTGGTACCAAGAGGGTTACCGTCTTTATCGATAATAATCACGGCGTTATCATCAAAGCGAATATAAGAACCATCCTGGCGTCTCAGTTCCTTTCTGGTTCTGACAACTAAACACCTAACCATCTCTTTATCTTTAACCACTCCGTTAGGATCAGCTCTATCAACTACGGCCTGAACAATATCTCCAATTCTGGAAAAACGTCTGGTTGAACCACCATAAAGATGAATAACCATCAATCTTTTGGCTCCGGTATTATCAGCTGGTTTAACAATTGTTCTTAATTGAATCATTCTTATTTTTTATTACTAACTTTTTTGGTCTTTGCCTTTCTTTTATCAACCCTATTAGTCTTATTAACTTTACTTTCTTTTTCTGTCTTTCCAATCTCTTTTACTTTAACTAGCTTAGTTGTTTTCTTAACTAAACTTTTAACCACACTAACAACACGCCATTTTTTAGTTTTACTGATTGGTTTACAATCCTGAAACTTAACGACGTCTCCAGGCTTGGTATCAAGTTCATCATGAACATGATATGTCTTTTTAAATTTCATTCTTTTTTTATATAAAGGATGCATCTTAATCCGATTAACTGAAACTCTGGCGGTTTTAGCCATTTTTTTATCTAAAACTATACCTGTAAATTGCTTCATGATTTTAACTCCTTATCTTTTAAAACGGTTTTTAATCTAGCTAAGTCACGTTTTTTTTCTCTTAAAAGAGAAATATTTTTTAGTTTGCCGACTTGTTTATCTATTTTTAATTTAACAATTTCTTCAATTGTTTTCTGAATTGCTTTTTCTAATTCTTCTTTCTTTTTAGCTGGTAATTCTTTAACTTCTTTTCTTTTCATTTTTTGCTTTTTAATTTTTATTCATTTTTACTAATAATTTTAGTCTTAAAGGGTAATTTGGCTCCGGCCCTTTTTAAAGCTAAGCGGGCAATTACCTCAGGAACCCCAGCTAATTCAAAAATAATCTTACCAGGAACAATAGGGACAACAAAACCACAAATGTCACCCTTGCCGGATCCCATTCTTACCCCGGTTGGTTTTTTAGTTATCGGTTTATCAGGAAAAACCCGAATCCAAACTTTACCGGCTCTTTTGGTATGATGAGAAATCGCTTTTCTGGCGGCTTCAATCTGACGATCAGTTAACCAAGTTCTTCCTAAACTTTTAAGTCCGTATTCGCCAAAAGCCAAAGTTGAACCTCTTGAAGCAAAACCTCTCATTTTACCTCTGAATTGTTTTTTAAATTTACTTTTCCTTGGTTGTAACATTTATTTATTTTCCTCTTCTTTTGATGAGTAAATCCAAACTTTAACACCAATATAACCGGAACGGGTTAAAGCCGGAACAAAAGCATAATCAATGTTAGCTCTTAAAGTTTGGGTTGGGATGTTACCGGTTTTTCCTTTATCACCAAATTTTTCCCGACGACTAATTTCAGCCCCGTTAATTCTACCGGAAATAACAATCTTGACTCCTTTGGCTCCAGACGCCATTGTACTTTCAATTGCCTTATTAATAGCTCGACGATAAGGAAAACGTCTCTCTAGCTGTTCGGCCACTTTAGTCGCCACTAAATGAGCTACCAAATCAGGATTTCTTACCTCAACCGGATCAATTTCTAAATTTTTATCGGGCTGATTAATAAAAACCATTTGGCCAAGTTCTTTTTTCAAAGCCTCTAGCCCTGAACCGCCTCGACCGATTAAAACACCTGGTCGACTAACATATAGAATAATCCTCATTTTATTAATCGAACGTTCAATCTTAACCTGAGCAATCCCCGCCAAATGCAATTTTTTCATTAAAAATTTTCTGATCTTAACATCTTCCAAAAGATTCTTTTGATACTGATTTTTGTCAGCCGAAAACCATATGGATTTCCATGTTTTTGTCAGTGGCAAACGAAAACTAAGTGGATTAACTTTTTGTCCCATTTTTATTTACTTTCCCTTTTAGTCACTTTTTTAATTGCTTTTGTAATTTTACTTGTTTTTTTAATCTTCTTGACAGTTTTAACAGGTTCTTTAACTTTAGGTTCCCCTGAAATGATCATCCTAATATGACTGGTTCTTTTTAAAATCGGGTGCATTTGACCTCGAGCCGCTGGTCGACCTCTTTTATAAGTCGGCCCCTTGTTAACTTGAACTTCCTTAATAATCAAAGTATCTTTATCTAAATCAAAATTTTTGGTCGCATTAGCAATTCCTTGCTTTAAAGTTAAAAGTAAAAACTTAGCTCCTTTTTTATTCAAACCAGCTAATATCTCTTCGGCTTTAACTATTGGTAAACCCCGCAAAACAGAAGCCACCAGCCCTAACTTACGAGGACTAATGCGAATATATTTTGACTTAGCGATTACATCTTTCATATTTTTAGCAATAATTTTTTAAGTTTTACTAATAACTCTTTTAACTACTTTTCCGTGGCCTCTAAAGGTTCTGGTTGGAGAAAATTCACCTAAACGATGGCCAACCATTTCCTCACCAATAAAAACATCAATAAACATCCGTCCATTATGAACTTGAAAAGTATAACCAACAAATTCCGGTGGAATTTGACTGTATCTGGCCCAAGTTTTAATCGGCTCTTTTTTATCTAACTGTTTTTGAGCCATCACTTTTTTCATTAATTTTGGATCGATATATGGTCCTTTTTTATTTGATCGTGACATTTTTTTATTTTCTTTTTTTAATAATCATTTTATTTGAATATTTAGTTTTGTTCCTGGTTTTTTTACCTAAAGTCTTTTTCCCCCAAGGTGACTTAGGTGAGGACATACCAATACCTGATTTACCTTCACCACCACCATGCGGGTGAGAGGATGGGTTTTGAGCCACCCCTCTAACTGTTGGTCTAATTCCCATATGGCGTTTACGACCGGCTTTACCAATAACTCGATTTTTTAAATCAACATTGCCAATTTGACCAACCGTTGCGTAACATTGTAAAGAAATACGTCGTTGTTCGCCAGATGGCAACTTAATAATTGCATATTTTTCTTCCCGGCTCATAATCAAAGCTCCGGTGCCAGCTCCACGAGCAATTTGTCCACCCTTACTTGGCCTTAATTCAACGTTGTGAATCATTGTTCCCAAAGGTATCTTTTTAATCGGCAAAGCATTCCCCGGTTTAATCTCTGATTTTAATCCAGCCGTAACTATTTGACCAACTTTGAGCCCAATTGGAGCCAAAATATAACGTTTTTCCCCATCAACGTAAAATAATAAAGCCAAATTAGCTCCTCGATTAGGATCATACTCAATAGCCGCTACTTTAGCCGGAATCTGATGTTTATCTCTCTTAAAATCAACTTCTCTTAAAAATCTTTTTTCACGACCACCCTGATGACGAACGGTAACTTTGCCTTTAGCATTTCGACCTGATTTTTTTGATAAAATTCTTTTTAATCTTTTCATTTAAAAATTTAATTCTTAACTGCCTGTTTCCAGTAAATCAATTTTGTTGCCCTCTTTAAGGTAAACAATTGCTTTTTTCCCATCAGAAGCAGTTGTTTCTTTTTTGGTTTTCAACACTCTTCTTTTTTTTCCTTTAATGGCTAGAGTTTTAACCTGATCAACCTTAACGTTAAAATATTTCTCTACCGCTTTTTTAATTTCTGTTTTATTAGCTCGTTTGTCAACTTCAAAAACATATCTTAGTTGTGAACTTAACAAAGCTGCTTTTTCGGTTACGATTGGTTTTTTCAAAACGCTTTTTAATTCCATTGTTATTTATTATTTTTTGCTTATATTTTTTAATACCTTTATTGTTTGTTGGTTATTGTCCAAAAATGTTTTTTTCAAAACTTCCAAGCTCTCTTCCATTAATAAAATTTTCCCACCGTTTAAAACCTCATAAGTGTTAAGCAAGCTAGCTTGAGCTAAATTTAAATTTTTAATATTTTTTCCTGAACGTAAAATTGTTTCAACTTTGGTTGGTAAAACTAAACAAATTTTGCCGTTTAGTTTTAATTTCCCAAGCACTTCAAACATTTTTTTGGTTTTCGGTTCTATTTTTTGTAAACCTTTAATAACCATAATCTGATCATCTTTGGCTTTTTTACTTAAAGCTGAAAACAAAGCTTGTTTTTTTAACTTTTTAGATAAATTTAACTTAAAGTTCTGTTCAGCCACCGGTCCGTGAGCTTTACCGCCACCCACAAAAATAGGAGCCGAACGAGCTCCATGCCGAGCACGACCAGTTCCTTTTTGTCGATACCATTTAGCTTTAGTTCTGTTAACTTCGCTTCTTGTCTGAGCTTGAGCTAAAGCCAAACGTTGATTACTTAAGTAAACTCTAACGGCTTGAGCCATCAAAGGTTTATTAATCTTGACCTCAAAAATATTTTTTGGTAACTCAATTTTACCTGACTTTTCCCCACTAGTTTTGTAAAGATCAATTTTAATCATTGTTTCTTAAGACTCCTCTGTCTCCTTTTGTTCTTGATTATCTTCGTTATTACCTTCGGTTTCTTTTTTCTCTTCTTTAACCTCATTGGCTTCTTGAAGATTTTCTTCAGCTTCTTTCTCTTTTCTTAATCTTTCTTCTCTTTCTTCTTCAGTTTCCTTAATCTCGGTTTCACCCATTTTCATCAAAGGTACAAATTTTTTGTCTTCAGCATATTTAACAACGGTTATCCTCCCATTTCTGCCTCCAGGGATTAAGCCTTTAATTATTAAAATCTTTTGTTTTTCATCAAGATCAACCACCACTAAGCCAAAAAGGGTTACTTTCTGATTACCAGAATGACCAGGCATTTTCTTCCCTTTATGAACACGACCTGGGGTAGTTGTTTGTCCAATTGAACCTGGGGCTCTTAAACGATCTGATTGTCCGTGAGTTTTAGGTCCACCCTTAAAACCCCAGCGTTTAACCACTCCGGTAAAGCCTTTACCTTTTGACCAACCGGTTACCTTGACCATATCACCAGGCTTTAAATCGGTTGTTCCCTCAAATTTAACTAAAGTTACCGGCAAACGTTTACCATCCTGAGTAAACTTTTGAACAGATTCCAGTTTAATACCTAAAGTTTTATCCATTTTTTTCTTTTTTTAGCCATCAAAAAGAGCGCCGGAGGCACTCAAACTAAGGCGCTTTGCTTATTGGCCGAATTTTAACTCAAAAAGAGCTTTACCTCCATTGGGAATAATTATATCGGAAAAAGGGTGAAAATGCAAGCAGGCAACGTTTCTTATTGAAGCTAAATTTACATCTTAATTTCGATGTCAACCCCGGCTGGTAGATTCAAATGCATTAAAGAATCAATGGTTCTGTCAGTTGGCTCTTCAATATCAATTAATCTCTTATGGGTTAAAATCTGAAAGTGTTCTTGGGCGTCTTTATCGGTGTGGGGACTGGTAATAACTGCGAGTCTCTTTTTTTTGGTGGGTAGAGGAATAGGACCAATCAACTTAGCGCCGCTGGCTAAAACAACTTCAATAATTTTCTCGCAACTCTCATCGACAACTCGATGATCGTATGATTTTAAACGTACCCTAATTCTTCCCTTTGGCATTTAATTAAAAAAATTAATAATATTTATTTAGTTATTTTTGAAATAACTCCGGCGCCAACAGTGTGACCACCTTCGCGAATAGCAAAACGTAAACCTTCCTCCAAAGCTACTGGCTGGATGAGCTTGACGTTCATTTTGGCATTATCACCAGGCATGACCATCTCTACCCCGGAAGGTAAAGTAGTTTCCCCAGTTACATCCGTAGTTCGGATATAGAACTGAGGTCGATAACCAGAGAAAAACGGGGTGTGTCGACCACCTTCTTCTTTAGTCAAGATATAAACCTCAGCTTCAAATTCAGTGTGAGGCGTAATTGATCCTGATTTGGCCAAAACTTGACCACGTTCAACATCATCTTTTTCGATACCTCGAATCAAGATCCCAACGTTATCACCGGCTTGACCCTGGTCTAGAGTTTTTCTAAACATTTCAACTCCGGTAACCACGGTTTTTTTAGTCTCTCTAATCCCAACGATTTCAATTTCATCGTTAATATTAACAACACCACGGGCAATACGACCGGTAACGACTGTTCCTCGACCTTTGATTGAGAAAACATCCTCAATCGGCATTAAGAAAGGCTTATCTAGAGGTCTTTCCGGTTCGGGGATGTATTCATCCACAGTTTTCATTAATTCTAAAATCGCTTTTTCGGCTTCTTTGTCACCTTCCAAAGCTTTTAGAGCTGAGCCACGAATAATCGGGGTTTTATCACCCGGGAACTTGTATTTAGTTAGAAGTTCTCGAACTTCCATTTCAACCAAATCAAGAAGCTCAGGATCTTTAACCATATCCACCTTATTCAAAAACACAACCATTGCCGGTACGTCCACTTGATGGGCTAACAAGATATGCTCTCGGGTTTGAGGCATTGGCCCGTCATTGGCCGCTACCACCAAAATAGCACCGTCCATCTGAGCGGCACCGGTAATCATGTTTTTAATAAAGTCTTTGTGTCCCGGACAGTCAATATGAGCGTAGTGACGTTTTTCAGTTTCATATTCAATATGAGAAATATTAATCGTCACTCCTCTTTCTTTTTCCTCAGGAGCATTATCAATTTTCTCAAAAGGCATGTATTCACCCCCTTGGTTATCTGCTAGAACTTTGGTGATCGCTGAAGTTAGGGTTGTTTTCCCATGATCAACGTGACCAATAGTTCCAATATTAAGATGCGGTTTTTTTCTGTCAAAAGTTTTGTCTGCCATAAAGACCTCCTAAATTTTTTTAAATTTATCTAATAGAAACAAAAGCTTATTTAATAGTATTGATATATTAATATAAGTTCTTGTATTTTACAAGAACAAGTTCCTTTTTTCAAGACTATCTTTTTTCTTCTTGACCAAGATCATTATTGCCCTTGGCAGCCATGATTTTTTCGGTAATACTGCTGGATACTTCCTCGTAATGGCTTGGCTCCAAGTAAAAAGTAGCTCGACCTTGAGTTAAACTTCGTAGAGACGTGGCATAACCCGAAACCTCAGATAGAGGTACAGTGCCTTTAATAATCTTGAATTTAGCCCGATCTTGAGTTTCTAAAATCTGGGAACGTTTGCTGGACAAATCCCCAATCACATCTCCCATAAATTCCTCAGGGGTAGTTACTTCAATCTTCATAATCGGTTCAATCAAAACCGGCTGAGCCTGTTTAACGGCATCTTGCAAGGCCATTGAACCGGCAATTTTAAAAGCAATTTCAGACGAATCAACATCATGAAAGGTCCCATCATATAAAGCGACCGACATGTCAACCAAAGGATAACCAGCCAAAACACCCTTGTTCAATGCTTCAACAACTCCTTTTTCAACCGCCGGAATAAACTCAGCCGGAATGGAGCCTCCTCTAATCTCATTTAAAAATTTAAAACCTTCGCCTCTTCCCAAAGGGTCAATTCTTAACAAACAATGTCCATACTGACCACGACCTCCTGATTGACGAATGTATTTACCCTCACCTTTGGCTGTAACTTTAATTGTCTCTTTATAGGCAACTTGAGGTGCGCCGGTATTAGCCAAAACCTTAAATTCTCTTTTAAGACGATCAACTAAAATCTCCAAATGTAACTCACCCATACCGGCAATCGTTGTTTGGCCGGTTTGGTGATTGTATTTAATTTTGAAAGTTGGATCTTCATCGGATAAGGCTTTGAGAGCTAAAGATAGTTTCTCTTGATCAATTTTGGTTTTAGGTTCAATTGCCAAAGATATAACTGGATCAGGAAAGGAAATTGATTCCAAAATAATAGGTTTTTCCTTAGAACATAAAGTTTCACCAGTGGTCGTTTCTTTTAAACCAACAACGGCCACAATTTCACCGGCTTGAGCTTCTTCTAAGGCTTCTTTTTGGTCAGCATGCATTAAAAGCAAACGAGAAAGTCTTTCTTTACGACGATTGGCACTATTAAAAATTTCTTCACCAACTTTTAGAGTTCCGGAATAAATACGAATGTAATTCAAGCGGCCAACATGCGGATCAGTTTGAACTTTAAAAGCCAAAGCTGCTAAAGGCCCATTAGGATTAGTATCCCTAGTTTCTTCCTCGCCCGTATCAGGATTAATTCCTTTAACCGATGGTAAATCTAAAGGACTGGGCAAGAAATCAATTACCCCGTCAAGTAGCGGCTGAACACCTTTGTTCCTTAAGGAAGAGCCGGCGTAAATCGGTATCAACTTATTAGCAATGGTTGCTTTTCTTAAACCAGCCTTGAGCTCATCAGAAGAAATTTCCTCACCGTTAAGATATTTATCAATTAAGTTTTCATCAATTTCAGCTACCTGTTCAACTAATTTATCATGATATTTTTTAAACTTTTCTTGCATTTCTTGAGGGATTTCTTTTTCTTCATATTTTTCCCCGGTTTTATCATTCGGATCGTTCCAAAGCAAAGCTTTTCCAGTTAAAATATCAATGACGCCAATAAAATCTTTTTCAGCTCCAATTGGAAAAGTAACTACCGCGGTTTTAGCTCCTAAACGATCTTCAACCATTTCTAAAGTATTTTCAAAATCAGCCCCTAATTTGTCCATTTTATTAATGAAAGCTAAACGAGGAACTCTGTATTTATCAGCTTGATGCCAAACAGTTTCTGACTGTGATTGAACACCTTCTTCGGCATCAAAAACAATGATTCCGCCATCTAAAACCCGCAAAACTCTTTCTACCTCGGCGGTAAAATCAACGTGACCCGGAGTGTCAATAACGTTAATCCGATGACCATCCCAAAAAGTAGTTGTCGCAGCCGAAACAATGGTAATCCCTCTTTCTCTTTCTTGAGCCATCCAGTCCATTTGGGTTGTCCCCTCATCAATATCACCAATTTTGTAGGATTTACCGGTATAAAACAAAACCCGCTCGGTTGTGGTTGTTTTACCAGCGTCAATATGAGCAATAATCCCGATATTGCGGACTTTATCAATTGTTACTCTTAAGCTTTTGGTTTCTTTTTTATTATCTGCCATCTTGTTTAAATTTTATCATTTTTAAGCATAAAAAACTGCTCCTAAAAGAAGCAGTTGCTTCAATGTAGTTATTCTACCAAAAATCTGACTTTCAATCAAGGTTTTTAACCAAAATCAAGATTAACAGAAAAAATGATAACTTAAAAAAGTTTATCTTGATTCTTATGTTTGTTATTCCGCTGACGATACTTATTCCATAAAGATAATTGAAAAATCGTCGGTGAAAGATCACGTTCAATTGCCATATTGGTCATTATCTTCTCAAGATCCTTATAACGAGAAAGCCAAAGGCCTCCTCTTTCCTTACGATCTGGCATTTTCCAAGGGAAATGTCCATGATCTTCTAAAAAATAGCACATGTGTTGATCAATAATTACTACATCTTCAAAACCACATAAACTGATAAATAAAGAGGCTATTTTTGCTCCCATCCCAGGGGCTTTATCCGGTGATTTTAATTTGGCAATTCGATCACGAAATTCAATTCCTGTTTTGCCATCTTGCTTACTCTTGCTTTCTATAATTTCCCAAGGTAGATTAGAATTTGACCACCAGCTAGAAAAAAGAAAAATATTTTTAACAGTTTTTTCAGGATAAACAGGTTTATAATCTGAATTTTGAAAAAGATTCTCTAACTTAGGAAGATTATCAATAATTTTTTCTGGGGTATCAAGGTTATTTTCTAAAAGAATATTAAATAATCTTTTTTGTTTTATAAATTTCTCTGCTCGAGAAAGAATTGATTCTAACCCACCTTTAAACATATTTTCTAGATTTAAAGGATAAATCCTTTCTTCTTGGTAAAATTTTTGGCCTAATTCAATATCTTTTTGGGTTAAAATCCAGTTTTCATCAATTTTACTTCTTGAAATTTTAGCTCCTTCAAAGAGAATTTTATTATCGCCATTATTTTCCTGAGGGAAAGATATTTCTTTATTCATTTGGAAAGGAGAAAAGGAGCAGATTATTAACAATTACCATCTAAAATGAGCAAAAGCTTTGTTGGCTTCCGCCATTTTATGAGTATCTTCTTTTTTCTTAACCGCTAGGCCGGTATTGTTGTAAGCGTCTTTAATCTCAGCCGAAAGTTTTTGCCAAAATTCATGATATTGACTATTTGATTTTTTCCTGGCAGCTTCGATTAACCACCTTAAAGCCAAAGATTCTTTTCTATCAGTTCTCACTGGCATTGGCACCTGATAAGAAGCTCCACCAATCCGACGAGATTTAACTTCCATCCCTGGTTTAACATTTTCCAAAGCTTTCTTTAAAAATTCCAAAGGATTATCTTCACTCCCTTTTTCAACCAAAGATTCTAAAGTTTTATAAACCTGTTTTTGAGCCACAGTTTTCTTGCCGTCTTTCATGATTTTACTAACCAAACGGGCTACCAAAAGACTTTGGTAAACTGGATCAGCGGCAATGATTCTTTTTTTAACTCGACCAACTCTTGGCATAGTATTAATTAGCTTTCTTAGGCTGAAGTAGCTTCATTGGCTTCCACAGCTGGGGCAGCTGGTGCTGCTTCTCCAACTGGAGTGGCCTTAGCTACTACTCCTTCCTTTCTGGTTCCATATTTGGATCTGGCTTTTTTACGTCCTTCAACTCCACCTAAATCAAACTTGCCTCTAATCAAGTGATATTTTACTCCCGGTAAATCTTTAACTCTACCGCCTCTAACTAAAACAATACCGTGTTCGGCTAAATTATGGCCTTCACCTTGAATATAGGTCGTTACTTCCTGTCGATTGGAAAGTCTGACTCTGGCTACTTTCCTTAAAGCTGAGTTTGGTTTCTTAGGAACCATCGTTTTAACCATTAAAACCACCCCTCTTTTTTGAGGATTAACCGTATCTACAATTCTTCTGGTACGGGCGTTAAAGCTTCGTCTTAAAGCCGTGGCTTTAACTTTCTTTTTAAGCTTTTTTCTACCCTTTCGAACTAGTTGAGATATTGTTGGCATGAAGTGTCTATTCTAGCAAATTTAGCTTTGCTCTTCAACTTTTAATCTTTCTGAGCTGACTGGAATTAAACGACCGATAATAACATTTTCCTTAAGACCTAGTAATTTATCTTCTTTGCCTTCTAGAGCAGCACTGGTTAAAACATTGGTTGTTTCCTGGAAGGAAGAGGCTGATAACCAAGAATCAGTGTAGAGAGAAACTCTAGTCAAGCCTAAAACCACTACTTGAGCTGTGGATGGCTCACCACCCTGGGCTAAAATGCGAGAATTTTCTTCTTCAAATCGGTTTTTGGAAACAAATTCACCTGATAAAAGATTGGTGTCGCCAGCCGTTTCAACTCTGACTTTATCGGACATTCGACGAACAATAACTTCAAAATGCTTATCGTGAATCGGAATTCCCTGTGATTCATAAACTGACTGCAATTCTTCAATTAAATACTCCTGAGCTGCTTTTAAACCTTTGATTTGTAAAACGTCTTTAATATCCAAAGAGCCGGAAGATAAACGCTCTCCGCTACCGATTAATTGATTATCCTTAATGTTCAAATGGCTAACTGTCGGGATCAAATATTCACGCTCTTCAACCGGCTTAACTCCCACCGTTTTAATCTTAATCTTATAACCATCGTCGTCTTCAATAATATTTATCCTACCGGAAATTTCAGCCAAAGGAGAAACTACTTTAGGTAAACGGGCTTCAAAAATTTCCTCAACCCTAGGTAAACCCTGGGTTACATCGGAAACTACAATTCCCCCAAAGTGTTTAGTTTTTAAGGTTAACTGTGTTCCTGGTTCACCGATTGACTGGGCTGCCAAAACTCCCACCGGGGTGCCAATATCAGCCATCTTCTTATTAGAAAAATCCCAACCATAACATTTAGCGCAAACACCATGGCGAGATTCACAAGTCAAAGGCGAAAAGACTTTAGCTGAAGTAATGTTATGACGATCTAAAATCGCCACATTTTCTTCGGTAACCAACTCATCCTTCTTAATTAATACTTTTTTCGTCTTCGGATCAACTATTGATTCGGCCAAAACCCTACCTTTAACTCGGTCAACGAATTTTTCAGTTCGATTATGTCCTTTTTCACGACTAATCAAAATTCCTTCTTTAGTGTGACAATCTTCTTCCCTTAAAATAATATCATGGACTGCATCAACCAAACGTCTGGTTAAATAACCGGCATCAGCGGTTTTTAAGGCGGTATCAGTTAGACCTTTTCGTGAACCACGAGCTGAGGTGACATATTCAAAAACTGACAAACCTTCTCTGAAATTAGACTTAATCGGTAGTTCTACAATTTTTCCTAGCGGATCAACTACCAAACCCTGCATGGCTGAAAGCTGTTTGACTTGATCCTTAGAAGTACGACCTAAACCGGCATCGATAATTAAACGGATACTATTGACGGAATCAAATTTTTCCCAAGTTAAATCAGCCAATTCTTCAGAAGTGTCCATCCAAATTTCTTTAGCTAATCTTCTTTTTTCTTCCTGAGTAATTAAACCTTCAAAAAAGTTTTGTTCTAATTGATTGGCTTTTTCGTTAGACCTTTTAATAAGATCGTCTTTATTTTCATACAATTTACAATCAAAAATACCGGCTGATAGCCCAGAATAAGTTGAATAATAAAAACCAATATCTTTCAAATCATCAATTAGCTTAACCACTTTTTCTTCCGGACAAATTTGAATCGCCCTGGTAACCAAAGATTGAATCACTTTTTGGCGAATACCATCATTAATAAAACCTAATTCTGTTGGTAAAATTTCGTTAAACAAAATTCGACCTACGGTTGTTTCGATAATCTCTTTATTTATTCTTACTTTGATTAATTGACGCAAGTCAATTTTAATCTCCTGATGGGCCAAAATAGCCTCAGTTGAATCACTAAAAATAGTTGGATAAATCTCAACCTGATCATCAATTGAAGTTAAAAAGTAACAACCTAAGGCCATTTCCTTATCGGGAATAGCCGTTGGGGAACCATCAGCTGGTTTTAACAAGTTACGATCAGATCTCAAATATTTGGCTGCTTCTTGCTGAGCCTGTTCACCTAAGGGCACATGAACAGCCATTTGGTCACCATCGAAATCGGCATTAAAACCTTTACAAACACAAGGATGAACTTCAATAGAATTACCTTCAACTAAGATTGGGTAAAAGGCTTGAATACCCAGTTTATGCAAAGTTGGAGCCCGGTTTAGTAAAACCAAATGATCTTTGGTGATTTTTTCCAAGATATCATAAACTTCCGGTGGTCGATGTTCCAAAGTGTATTTAGCACTTTTAACGTTAGGAGCTAGCCCTGAAAGAATCAAATCTCTTAAAACAAACGGTTTAAACATTTCCAAAGCCATTTCTTTAGGTAGACCGCACTGAGTAATTCTTAGTTCTGGGCCAACCACAATAACCGAACGACCGGAATAATCAACCCTTTTACCTAAAAGGTTTTGACGGAAACGACCCTGTTTCCCTCTTAAAATATCTGATAAACAACGGAATGGCTGATTGCGGTTACGCAACCTTTTAACCGGACTCTTAGAAACATCAATCAAACTATCAACCGCTTCCTGTAACATTCTTTTTTCGTTGCGTAAGATAATTTCCGGAGCACCTAAATCAATTAAGTGTTTCAAGCGGTTGTTACGATTAATTACCCGACGATAAAGGTCATTTAGGTCAGAGGTAGCAAAACGACCACCGGAAAGCTGAACCATTGGACGTAAATCAGGCGGAATAACCGGCAAAACTTTTAAAACCGTCCATGAAGGATCAACCTCAGCTCTAATCATTTCTTCAATTAAAGCTAATCGCTTGGTCACCTTAAGGTGACGAGCTCCAGTTGTTTCTTTAGCCTCTTTACGTAAACCAACTACAATTTTATTCAAATCAAGTTTTTTTAAGACCTCTAAAATTACCTCAGCTCCCATACCAATCTTCAAGAAAGGCAAAGCATCGTAAGAAAGTAATTTGAAATATTGATCCTCAGATAATAGGCTTCGTTCCTTAATATTATCTAATAAATCAAAAATGTTTTTGTAATCACTTTCAAGCTGTTCTTGCTCAATCACAAATTCTTCTCTTAAACCTTGAATTTTTTGTTTAGTCTTTAGTTTAATTTCCTCAATCGCTAAAATCTGTTGTTCTTTGTTGGTAACTTTTTTAGATGTTTGAGTAACTTCTTTACCTTGATCTTTGTCTAATTCCTTAATATCCGTATCTAATTCGTCTTTCATTTCTTTTTTGCCTTTTTCCAAATCATCCTTCATTGAGGTTAAAATCTTTTTCTTCTTATCCTGATCAACTTCCGTAACCAAATATTGAGCGAAATAAACAACTGATTCCAATTCACGAGGGGAAATATCCATAATCAAGGATAATTTAGAAGGTGTGCTCTTAAAATACCAAATATGAATTACCGGGGTAGCCAAATTAATATGGCCCATTCTTTCCCGACGAACTCTGGATTGGGTAACTTCAACACCACAGCGATCACAAATAATCCCTCTGTACCGAATTCTTTTGTATTTACCACAATAACATTCCCAATCTTTAGTCGGACCAAAAATACGCTCACAAAACAGACCGTCTTTTTCCGGTTTTAAAGTTCGGTAATTAATTGTTTCCGGCTTGGTAATCTCCCCGTGAGACCAAGACAGAATCGTCTCTGGTGAGGCTAATTTAATTTTTAAACCGGTAAAATCAACAATTTTATCCATTTTTTATTTTGATTCCTTTTTTTTACTTTCTTTTGAATCTTTTTTGATTTCTTTCTTTTCGGCTTTTTTTTCTGTTTCTGTTTCTTTGTCTTTGGTTTTGGTTTCAGTTTTTTTATTTTCCTCAATCTTTTCTCCTCTAGATTGAGCTTCAATAATTTTTTCTTCTTCTGTTTGTTCCTCTTCTTCTTTAATCACCGTGTTAGTCGGGATAATATCCAAACATAAGCTATTAAGCTCCTTAATTAAAACTTTAAAAGATTCCGGTACTGTTGAAGAAGCAATCTTAGTCCCTTTGACAATTGACTCAAAGGTTTTGGAGCGGCCAACAATATCATCACTTTTAACGGTCAACATTTCTTGTAAAATATAGGCGGCTCGATGAGCTTCCAATGCCCAAACTTCCATTTCTCCCAAACGCTGACCTCCCATTTGAGCTTTTCCTCCCAAAGGCTGTTGAGTAACCAAAGAATAAGGTCCGGTAGAACGAGCATGAACTTTATCTTCAACCATGTGCACCAACTTCAAAATATAACTAATACCGACAACCGTTTCTTTTTCAAAAGGCAAACCGGTTCGACCATCCCTTAAAAGAACTTTACCCTCAATCGGCAAATCGGCTTTCTTTAATTCATCAATAACCCGATCTTCATTAATTTTCTCAAAAACAGGCACTGCCAATTTGTAACCAAGTTTTTTGGCTGCCAAACCAAGATGAGCCTCGAACAATTGTCCCAGATTAATACGAGCCAAAACAGAAAGAGGTGAAATAATAATATCAACTGGGGTACCATCTGGCAAGAAGGGCATATCAGCCTCGGAAACAATTTTAGAAATAACCCCTTTATTGCCGTGACGTCCGGCGACTTTATCTCCAGCCGTAATTTTTCGCAATTGAGCTACCTGGACAAAAACTTTTTTAAGAGCCCCCGCTTCTAATTCATCACCTTTTTCGCGATCTAAAATCTGAACTCCAATAACCGTTCCTGATTCTCCATGAGGAACTCGCAGAGAAGTATCTTTAACTTCTCTGGCTTTTTCCCCAAAAATGGCTCGCAATAATCTTTCTTCCGCCGTTAACTCAGTTTCCCCTTTAGGAGCAATCTTGCCAACTAAAATATCATTAGGCCCGACACTACTACCCACAGCCACAATTCCGTCTTCCGCCAAATTAGCCAAGTCAGTTTCACTTACATTGGGAATATCTCGAGTTAATTCTTCCGGGCCTAATTTGGTTTCCACTACCGGTACGTCATATTCTTCAATGTTAATTGAAGTTAGAACATCTTCCTTCACTAAACGATCGGAAACCACAATCGCATCTTCATACTCCAACCCTTGAAAAGAACAATAAGCGATGACTAAGTTTTTGCCTAAAGCTAGTTCTCCGTTTTCAGAAGCCGGACCATCAATTAAGATATCATCTTTTTTGATCGTATCTCCGGCGTTAACCATCGATCGTTGTGAATAGCAAGTCCCGTAAGGATTAGTTCTTTTAAACTTAGAAATTAAATAAGTTTCCTCATTTCCATTAATTTTAGTATTTTCGGTATCTGGTAAATCATTTTTCTTGCCTTTAATTTTCAAAACAACTTTTTGACCATCGGCAAAAATAACTTTACCATCATGTCTGGCTCTAACTATCCTTAGCATTGCTTCAGCCACCGCCTTCTCCATACCGGTTCCTACCAAAGGTGATTCTGGCCGAACTAAAGGTACGGCCTGACATTGCATATGAGTTCCCATTAAGGCTCTGGCTGGCATGTCATGAGCCAAGAAAGGGATTAAAGAGGCCGAAGTTCCAACCGCTTCATTGGGAGCAATTTCGATCAACTCAACTTTTTCAGTTGGAACTTCTAAAAGATCACCATCGTATTTAGCTGGCAACCAAGAATCCAAAATAAAACCTTGATCATCAATATTAATCCCTCGATGGGTAATATGATGACGCTGTTCATCATCAGCGGACAAATAAACTAATTTATCAGTGACCTTCATTTTGTATTTATTGCCACTTTTAACTTTTTCCACTTTAAAATAAGGCGCTTCTAAAAAGCCGTATTCATTAACCTGAGCATAAAGGCTCAAATAAGTTACCAAGCCAATATTGGGTCCTTCAGGTGATCTCACCGGACAAATCTTGCCATATTGGGAATAATGAATATCTCTGATGGAAAAGGAAGCTCTTTCCCGAGTAATACCACCGGTTCCCATCACCGAAATTCTTCTTAAATTATCAATTTCCGATAAGGGATTGGTCTGATCCAAAATAGTTGAAAGTTGGTTGCTGCGGAAAAATTCATTAATAGAGGCAACCAGCAAACGAGCGTTAATTAAACGAGAAGGAGAAACCTGTTCATCAGTCGGATATAAACTCATTTTTTCTTTAATTGCCTTTTCCAGCCTTAAAAAACCAATTCTAAAAGGACCTTCGACTAATTGTTCACCCATTCTTCTAACTCGACGGTTTGATAAATGGTCAATATCATCAACTTCACCATCATTATGTTGTAATTTAATTAAGCACTTGATCGTGGCTACCAAATCCTGAAGATTTAAAACCCAACCCTTTTTATCGTTGGAAATTTCTAAATTTAAGCGTTTATTAATTTTATAACGGCCAACTTTACCTAAACTGTAACGACGGGAGTTAAAAAACATACTTTCAATTAATTCTTTAGCGTTCTCTAAAACAACTGGCTCGCCTGGCCTTAATTTTTGATAAAATTCAACCAAAGCCTCCTGGGTATTTTTAGTGGAATCTTTTTCTAAAGTCGTCATTAAAAACTCCATTACTTTTTTATCATCACTAAAAGCTTTCAAAATATTTTCATCAGTGGAAAGGCCAAAAACTCGGAGTAAAGTGGTTACCAAAAATTTACGACGACGATCAATTCGAACATTAATAATATTATTACGATTAACCATTAATTCTAACCAAGAGCCATGTAGAGGACGGATATCGGCACTGTAAAGCATTCTACCAGAAGCCCGATCAATTTCACCGGAGAAAAAGACGCCAGGAGATCTAACCAACTGACTAACAATAGCTCTTTCCACCCCATTAATAACAAAAGTCCCTACTTCAGTCATATGGGGAATATCGCCTAGGAAAACTTTTTGTTTATTCTTTTTACCGTTTTTTTTATTAACCAAAGTAGCTTCAATCTTCAATGGCCGGTCATAAGTTAAACCCTTGGAAAGGGCTTCGGTTAAAGTATGGCGTGGTTGACCAAAAGTAGGATTTTCTAAATGGATTTCCCAGTTTTTACCAGTAAAATCAACTACCGGAGTAATCTCGGCTAAAGCCTGATAAATGCCTTCATCAATAAACCACTGATAAGACTCTTGCTGGGACTTGAGCAAGTTTAAAGATGGCAGATTTTTATAATTTTTACCCCAGGAAATACGTCCTGAATTTTTTGAGGAAACCATCAAATTTTAGACAACAATTAAGCGCGCTTCGCGCGCTTTAAACCAACAAACTTAAAACTTAAATAAAAATTTAACACATAATTTAGGCTTTGTCAAGCCAGTAAAAAATCCCATAGAAAGTTTCTTTTAACTTATCTTAAATAACGGCTAATATTACCATCGTGCTCTTCAACCGTTGTAGCGTAATGCATCTTCCCCTGATTATCCGATAAATAAAACCAGTAATCAGTTGTTCTAGGGAAAAGAGTCGCTCTTATTGAACTTAAACCGGGGTTACAAATTGGCCCTGGCGGCAATTCTTTATTTTTGTAGGTATTATAAGGAGAATCAATACTTAAATCTTGTTTAGTAATTTGTGGCCACCAATCATTTTCATTACCGGCCAAATATTGAACGCTGGCATCTATTTGCAACGGCCAATCATTGACCCAACGTTTGATAATAATTCCGGCTACTATTACCCGATCTTCGTCTTTTTTAGCTTCCCTCTCCACTAAAGAAGCAACCGTTAAAACTTGATTTTTGGTTAAAGAATTATTCTTAGCTTTTTGAAATTCTCCTACAAACTTTTTTTCAAAATTATCAGTCAAAAAAGAAACTACCGCGCTAACTGTAGCTTGTTTGGGCAATAAATAAGTATCTGGGAAAAGTTGACCTTCTAGGTCATTGGTTAAAACCAGCCAATCTTGATAATTAAATTCAGTTAAATTAGCTGCCAATCTTTCCCCATATTCTTCAGACCGCCAACCTTCAGGAAAAGTTAACCAAATATCGGCTGTTCCGTGAGTTAGAGCCTCAGCGATTTCCTGAATATTTAATGATGGTTTTAAAGAAAAACTACCGGCTTGAATTCTATCAGACATATCTTTAGATAAAATTAAAATTTTAAAAGCTAAAGAGCTACGAATTAAATCAGCTTCTTGTAAACGAGTAGCAACTAAAGACAAATTCTCGCCTTTTTTAATCACAAAAGTTTGAGAAGCAGTAGCGCCAGGATCAGCCGGGAGAACAACCACTCGCCACCAAAAAAAACCAACAATGGCAATGATTGCTAAAATGAGGAGAATAAATAAATTAAACTTCTTCAAAGAGGGCGCGACGATATTTTTTGCTTTTCGTCTCATAAACAAATATGCGACCACACTTGCAAGTTACCTTTTGGGTGCCGTCTTTCCTTTTTTCAACTTTACCTTTGGTTAATAATTTCCCACAACCAACACATTGTCCTCGTGAAAGGAGCCAGGCTTGAACAGGAGAAATAATATTTTTAAACATAATTTTCTAAATATTTTTCTAAAATCAAAGCGGCTGAGACGGCATCCTCCTTTTCCCGTCTCAACTTTCTTTTAACCCCAGCTCCTATCATTTTATCAACCGCTTCCTTACTAGTCAAGGTTTCATCCTGATAAAGAACGGGCAAATTAGTAAGCTGCTGTAGATCTTTACCAAAACGCTTGATCTTAACAGCCAACTTACCTCCCGGCATACCAACAATAATCTGGTCAATTTCCAGTTTCCCACAGAAATCATTAATACGCCTCACCAACGAATGTTGATTAGACCCACTAACTTTTAAAACCAAATAAGGTTGAGCCAAATAGCTCTGGTCATCACCAATAGCCAACCCTACTTTTTTTAAACCGTAATCAATACCTAAAAGTTTCATCAGGTTATAATTTAAATTCTCGTTAATTTTGAAGTAACAATCAAACGCTTAAGATAAGTTCCGGGAGGGGCACAAGTAATTAAAGTTAAATATTCAGAATCATAATGCTGTTCTAAAACCGAAACGTTATCCGGAGTCACCTCTCTTAAGCCAATCACCTGATAACGGTATAAAACCCCATCAAAGTTAATAAAAATTTCATCACCCTCTTTTAAAGTCGGGAGGGTTGAAAAGATAGTTTTGTAATTTTTAGGGTTAAAAAACTGTGGCAACACTGAATGGCCGAAAACGACTGCGTTTCCAGGCTGGCCCGGTAAAGAAGTTCCCGGATAATGAACTAAGCTTTCCATTAAGTCCTCACCACCAATTTGAACCACCGCTTCTTCAATTTTCAATTTGGGGATGGAAAGAGAATAATGAGTAATTTTGCTGGAACGATTATTAAAGTTAACCGCTGTTGGGAACCAAGTTGCCGGCTTACTGTAATCAATTAAAGTTGTCGAATCACCTAAAACCGGAACCGGGGATAATAATTTAGGAACAAAACCACGACTTTTAATTTCATAATTTAAAATTGGCCAAAAAGCACTTAAAAGAATAATAAAACCTAAAGAAAGACAAGTAAAAGAAAAAATTTGGAAATATTTTAAGTTTTGATTTCTACCAACCCTGGGCTCTTTTTTAAGATAACAATAAATTGCCATTTTTATTTTAATTTAACCTCAATATTAATTTTTTTAGCCAAGTGAGGGAAAGTTACCATCCCGGATGGCAACTTAGGTGTAATTTGAGCCTCAAAAGAAGCTACATTTGGTAAGTTATTTAGATAAGTTTTACCAATCGCTGGTTTTTTACCAACTAAATTATTCTTAATTTCTTCTAAATTGATTTTAGGAATCAAGTTGGCTTTGAAATGAGCCGAGAAAGAAAGATTTTTTTGATCAGAATCGTCATCAATACTAAAACTGGTCTCCGTTTCCTGTGGATCATAATCAAAACCATCAGGGACTAATTTTAAAATTTCTTCATTAATCAAATCTTGAAAATCTTGCTGATTAAAACTCAAGGCAACAATCTCTACTTCTAAGCTTAAACCTAATTGATTGGATTCCTCATCAATCTTGCGGTTGTAACTTTTACTGACAACTTGAGTTTCAATTGATTGTTCAACTAAATTTTGATTTGAACCAACTTCCTTCTTCAGTTTATCAGCACCTTCTTGTTTAAGACTTTCTTCAAGATCTTCCAAAAGATTAGCCTGGTCTTCTTTACTTACTACTTGAACCTCTCTGGAAGTTCCCCCGGTAAAAGCAGCTTCATTTTTAGCCACAAAGTCAGAGCTGGCAAAATTAGCGATGGTAAACTCTGTTCCTGAAGCTAAATTACCATCAGTCCCAATTTCTACCGCTGTAACCGCCACTGTTGATTTACCCGGAATTTCAACATAATCCGAACCGGCAGATTTAGAAGCTACCTTAACCTCATCATCTAAGGCAAAAGCCAAGTCATTAGGCCCGTTAATTTCGGTTCCCTGAGCAAAAGTTTTTTCACTTGAAGTTCGATTATAAATAGTAACCTCACCTTTGGCGGCTTCGCCAATTAATTTAATTCCCGTCGTTCCCACCTGTTTTTCCCCTTCAACCGTTGTTTTTACCTCATGTCCTGGTAGAGTCGAATTTTCTTTATCAATACTGGTTAAATCGGGATCGAGTTTAATCATAAAGTCTTTTTCTAAAGTTTTCGGTTCAGCATAAAGAGTAATCTCCACTTTAGGTAAATACCAATAAGCAGCAAACAAGCCACTGGCTAAAACCAAAACCAAAAGACCAATCAAAATGAAAATCTTTGGAAATCTACTTCTTTCAAGATCAAAACGGTTTGAAGAAAAAATATTTTGGAAAAAAGAAGTTAAACCGGTTAAGTTAACTGCTTTGGCCCAACCAAAATTAAGTTTCGGTTTAAAAAGTTGCTTTTTATCTAAAAAGGACGAGCCTGAATTGGGTAAGGGTTGATCCGTTGAAGACTGGCTAACTTCACCTTCTGTTGACTGACTGTTTTCGACTTCCGGAAAAACTGGTGGTGTTTGTTCCTGGCTAATATCCCTGTTTTTTAAGAAACCCAAAAGACCTTGATTTTCCAAAGCAAAACCTGGTGCCGGCGGAACAACTTCCGGATTTGAAGCTGTCTCAAGCTGAACTTGCTCACCCTGGTTTTCAACTTCGGTTTCTGGTTGATTATCTTGTTTTTCTTCAGCTAAATCAGTCTTTTCGACTGATGAAGATTCTGGGGAAGGCAAACTTTCCGTTTCTAATTCTTTCTCCTCAATTTTAGACTCTTGTTCAAAAGTATCTTTTTTCTCCGAAAAGGCTGGGTCCATAAATTCAACTCCTTGAACGTCGGCAACTTGAGAAGCACTGGCAAAAACAACAGATTTAATATCAAAATCAGAAGCCAAAATCTCCACTTTTGGTAAATGAAGAAAAGTAATTTTATCATCTTGCCAATGCCAGCGAATTAAATCCTGCCTGATCTCTTCCAAATCTTGTTCCCCGTCATAAAGTAAAATCCTGGCTGGGAAAGGAACATCTTTCTGCATTCTAAATAAGCCCTCGGTTAAATCCTGGGCAATATTTTCACTTCTGATAACCAAATTCGTTTCTATAACTTTACCTAAGTCAACCAAACTAACAACAATCTTTTTTGCCGTTAAACCAACTAAAACAGCAGTAGGTGGAACTCCTTCTAGTTTTTTAAGCCAATGGGTGATTGCTTCCGGAATAATAATAAAGCCTAAAGGTTTTAATTCCAGTTTTTGGGAAATTTTCTTTAAAATTTCGGTTTTACTGGTAAGAATCTTGTTTTGTTCGGCCCAATCAGCCGAAAGACCAAAAATAACTTTATTAGGTTCTGAAGCTTTTTCTTCGGTACTGAATCTCTCAACCGCCGAAGATAGAGAAGTATCAATCCCTTCTAAAAGATCCTCATCATTTGACCAAGGACAAATATCACCCAAAGCCGCTATTTTCGTCTGACTATCTTCAATTGTCCAGATAGCACTCTTGACCCGATCAACGTTAATTTCTAGGGCAAAGAAATATTCTTTCTTTTTTTGTTCATTTTTTGTTAAACCCAGCATAAATGCGTCGTTTGCCTGCCCCGCTTGACTCCTCCTTAATTATTTTAATTTCTTCAATTTCGGCCAACGAACCAACATGCGGTCCACCGCATACTTCTTTAGAAAAATTACCGATTGAATATACTTTAACTTTTTGACCGTATTTGTCAATAAAAAAAGCTAATGCTCCAGCTTTTTGAGCCTCCTCTAAAAGCATCGTTTCCATCTTAACTGGCAAATCTTCTTTAATTTTTTGGTTAATCAAATTCTCCACCGCCTTAAGTTGATCTTCTGTTAATTTTTCCGGATGAGTAAAATCAAATCTTAATCTCTCGGGGGTAATATTACTCCCGGCTGGCTTGACGTGATCACCTAAGATTTGCCTTAAGGATTGGTGTAAAAGATGAGCTGTTGTGTGTAATTTAACCACATCTTGTGAATGATTAGCTAATCCTCCGGCAAATTTTTTAGTCAAGCTCGCTCTTGATTTATCTTGATGCTTAATAAAAGCTTGATCAAATTCTTTTTTTAAATCTTGTCGCTTTTTTTGATCATTAATTTGGGCTATTTCTAAAAATAAATCCTCGGGGATACCATAGGTTTGTCGAAAATTAAAAAGATCTTCTCCAGTGATTGTTTTTTTGTCTTTAATAAACTTTTGAACTTTAGGGATACCTTGTTGTAAGGCTTTAGAAAATTTGGTTTCCTCTTGTGATAAATTTTCTAAAATAATTTCTTTGTTTGTTTTTAAATTAGGGTATTCATCTTGATAGTTTTTAATAATTTCACCAGCCAAAGAATTTAAAAATTCTTTTTGATTACCACTTATTTTTTGATAGGCAAAAACCGTTCGTCGCAGCAATCGTCTGACTATATAACCTTGCTCGGTGTTGGCAGGAGTTACCCCATCGGCAATCGCAAAAACCGCAGCTCGAAGATGATCAGCAATGATTCTTATTTCTTTTTGATTCTCCTTTTCATAGTTTTTACCGCTAATTTGTTCAATCTGATTGATTAAACCACTAAACAATTCTGTTTGATAAATATCTTTTTTACCCTGTAAAACGGCTAACGTTCTTTCTATCCCCATCCCGGTATCAATATTTCGTTGCTTTAATTTTTCTAACTTACCACTTGGTAAACGGTTAAATTCCATGAAAACATCATTCCAAATTTCGAGGTATTTGCCACAACCATCACTTGGCTGGCAATCAGATCCACAAACTTTTTTACCGGTATCATAAAACATCTCCGTGTCCGGGCCACAAGGACCTGTTTGACCGGCGGACCACCAATTATCTTTTTTACCCAAAAAGTAAATTCTTGATTTAGGAACTCCTAATGATTCCCATACCTTAGCTACCTCTTCATCTTTAGGAGCATCTTGATCACCAGCAAAACAACTAACGGAAATTTTATCTTTATTAATATTAAGTTCTTTAGTTAAAAATTCGAAAGACAACTCAATGGCTTCCTTTTTCCAATAATCACCTAAACTCCAATTGCCTAGCATCTCAAAAAAAGTATTGTGACAATCATCACCAACGCTTTCAATATCCTGCGTTCGTAAACATCTTTGTAAAGAAACTAATTTCTTACCTAGAGGATGTGGCTCACCGGTAAGATAAGGGATTAAAGGATGCATGCCGGAATTAATAAACAAAGCGCTAGGATCGTTTTCCGGAACCAAAGAAGCATTAGGTAAAAGCTTATGGCCTTTTTTGACAAAAAAATCTAGATAGCGTTTTTTTAAATCAACCGCTGTGATCATCACTTTATAATACTTAAAATTTAGCCTTGAAGCAAGGATCAGGCTAAGGGTTTACCGTGTTTGGTGAAAAACTTTTTTGTTTTAAGACCTCTCGCCTTCAATTCGTCAATTTTAGATAAATCTTGTTTTTGATCGCCAGATAAAGCCCCTTTAAAACTTTCAGTTTTTTGTTTAATTTCTTCTTGCACTACCTCCACTTTTTGTTTGAACTCTTCTCCTTTTTCCTCAATATCCTCAATCAAATCAGCCAATTTAAACAATCCATCCTCTGTTTTCTCTTTAACCTCTTTACCAATCCTAACTCCATCTTTGGTTTTGGTTAAAAACCAAATTAAACCGGCACCGGCAATAGCGCCTAAAAGCAAACCGGAAAAAAAGTTACTACCTTGGTCTTGATCTTTATGACTCATCGTCCTTATCCTCTGATTTTTCTTTTTTCTTTTTAAAAATCCAATTTAAAATACCGGTAATCCCGGACAAACCGGATAGAGACCCAGATAAAGAAGCAATCGGCTTAGCGATGGATTCGGAAATCTTGCCGGCATCATCCAATATTTTATTAACCTTTTCAATTGAATGACGGGATTCTTTTAAAATAAGGAAAACTTGAATGCCAATAATAGCCAGAATAACGGTTAAAACAGAAACAACAAAGATTAATAGTATTTGTGTAACACTTAGCATGGGCAGTTCTTTTTGTTAATTACTTAAAGCTTAACTTTTCTTAAAATCGCGGTCAACTATAACTTTCTTGATCTTTTTGAATCTTTTAGTTTAGAAAGACTTTTAATTGATTTTTAGTTTTCTTACCGTTTTTACTAGTCGCCTCGACGATAATCTGATTTTCACCCTTAAAAAGAATCAGTTGGTGTTCAAATACCCCGTCATCTTGTAATAAAACCGAATCACCATTAACTGTTAACAATGCATCAGCATCAGTTCGACCATTAACATTTATTATTTCCTGGCTAACAGTTGTTCCGTCAGTAGGAAAAGTAATTTTCAAAGAAGGCGGTTTAACTAAAGAAAAGTATTGAAAGATTAAATAAGCCACCAGGCCTAAAAAAACCACCGCGATCAAAGCAATCAAGCTGAATTTAGGCGACCAAAAAAAATTACGATCGTCAATAGGTCTAATTAATCCCTGAGGTAAAACCTTTTTACCTTCTTTCTTATCAAAATCTCTTCTAAAAACAGCTAAAACCTGATCTGTGGATAAGTCTAAAAAATCAGCGTAGGTTTTTAAAAAACCTTTAGCCGAAGTTAATGAAGGTAAACTGGCAAAATCATCAGCCTCTAAATTTAACAGAAAATTCTGGCGGATTTTGGTCTGATTGGCAATCTCTTCAAGACTAATTCCTTTTTCCAACCGAACTTTTTTAAGAAGTTGACCAACAGTTTGCATTCTTATTCACCTTTGGAAGCTAGGTATCCCTGAGCTTTTTGATTATAAACTTCCCTGGCTTTAGAACCTTCGGCCGGGCCAATAATGGCTGATCTTTCCAGCTGATCCAAAATTCTGGCCGCTCTGGCGTAACCAACTTTTAAGCGGCGCTGGAGTAAAGAAGCCGAAGCTCGATCATAATTACAAATCGTTCTGACCGCGTCATCAAACAACTCATCCTGTTCATCTAACTCGGTTTTATCCAACTGCGTTTTAACCGGCATCTCAGTTACCTCTTCCGTATACATCGGGGCAATTCCCAATTGCTTCAAAAAATCAATTAATTTTTTAATTTCCTGATTAGAAACAAAAGTCCCCTGTATTCTGGCAGGTTTAGCCTGATCAGGGGGAATAAAAAGCATATCACCTCGCCCTAACAGTTTTTCAGCCCCGGGAGTATCCAAAATTACCCGAGAATCAATCTGGGAAGAAACGTTAAAGGCAATTCTGGCGGGGATATTAGCTTTAATCAAACCGGTGATAACATCAACCGATGGTCGCTGAGTGGAAACAATCAAGTGGATACCGGTGGCTCTGGCCATTTGAGCGATTCGGCAAATGGTATCTTCCACATCGGCCGGAGCAAACAACATGATACTAGCCAATTCATCAATAATGATGACAATGTAAGGCAGGGCGGCAAAACCGGCTAACTCATTGTAACCATCAACGTTTCTAACCCCCACTTCGGCAAATAATTTATAACGACGATCCATTTCTTCCTGAGACCAACGCAGAGCGGAAATAACTTTTTTGGGATCAATAATCACTGGCGTCAAAAGATGAGGAATACCATTATATTGAGTTAACTCCACTCTCTTGGGATCAATTAAAATTAATTTCACCTCAGAGGGAGAAGCTCTAAACAAAATCGTGGCGATAAAAGAATGGATACAAACTGACTTACCACTGCCGGTAGCACCAGCAATCAACATATGAGGCATTTCGGCAATATCAGTAATTACCGGTTCACCAGCTACGTTCAAGCCTAAAGCCACTGATAGCTTGGATTTGTTTTTTTTCATCTGGTCGGAAGTTAACATCCGTTTAAGATTCACAAATTCCAAACCACGATTCGGCACCTCAACTCCTACTAAAGAACGACCCGGAATTGGTGCCTCAATTCTAATCTGACCGGTGGGCGCTGCTAAAGCTAAAGCCAGATTAGTTGCCAAGCCAGTAACTTTAGATAATTTAGTTCCCAGGGCAATTTCCAAAGCGTATTGAGTTACCGCTGGACCCAAATTAACTTCAACCACTCTGGCTGAAATCCCAAAAGACTCCAAGTTTTTTTCAATCGTCTCAGCGTTTTTCTTAATATCGCCACGATCGGCTTCACCCAAAACCGCATCCGATAAAAGACTTAAAGGTGGGTATTCCCAAACTTGTCCATCGGAAGGCAAACTGGTAACCACCTTATCAGACAACTTGGAATCTTTCGCATTAAGTGGCTTAGACTCATTAACCGCTGGACTAAAGTTTTCGCCTTTTCTAGGCTCTTTAATTTGAAAAGGAGTTTTACGATTCTTAAAGCCATCTTTTTGACCAATATTTTTAAAAGAAGCAAAGATATTGGAAACAAACAAAATCATTTCTTCTAAAGAAGTATTAAAAACCACCACAAAACCAACAAAAACAAAGCCTAAAAGAACGATAAGAGCTCCGGCCGGAGAAATCAGAAAAGCCATGTTTTGCCAAATTTCATAACCAACCAATCCGGCTCTGGTCAAAGAAATTAAAGAAACCATTAAAAGAAAACCGCCGACTAGGACATTAGGACTAGATACTCGCCATTGCAGTCTGGAAAGCATCAACCCTGAGGCGAGAAAAAGAAAGGGTAAAAAAATTGTTCCCCAACCAAAATAATGGGTTAAAAAGATAAAAACATTGGTTAAAAAGGAACCTTGTCGGGAAAAAGAGATTAAAATCAAACCTGCCAAAACAAAAAGAATAACCGTGGAAAAAGTATAGACAGTTGTTTTTTTAAGTTTTAACTGAAACGGTTTTTTCTTTCTACCTCGAGCCATAATGAACAAAAATATTGTTAATCTAAATTATACACACCGAAGGAAAAAGTGGCAATTAGGTTTCAATCATTACTACCAAAACCATGGGTCGTCGACCGGTGTTTTTAAAGAAAAATTCTTCTAATTCTCCCTGGACTTTACGCCTAATAAAACGATAATCAGCCTGGCGTTTACCCAAATCCCTAACCAATTGGCTAATTCTCTTTTGAGATTGTTTTAACAAAGGCAGATTATCTTTAATATAAACGAAACCGCGGGAAATCACCTCCGGATCACTAATCAGCTGATGGCTGGCTTGATCAAGAGGAATAATTGCCACTACCATCCCTTCCTCAGCTAAAATCTTTCGATCTCTTAAAACCACGTTGCCTACATCCCCAACTCCTAAAGCATCAACCATTATTTGCCTGACTTCAACTTTTTGCTTTAAATCAACCTGACCAAAATTGTTAAAGTGAATTACTTGTCCCTCGTCGGCCAAAAGTACTTGCTCACGTTTAAAACCTTTGCTCTCAGCTAATTTACGATAAGCATACAAATGACGATAATTACCACCAATCGGTAAAAGATATTTGGGCTTTAACAGCTTCATTAATTTAGCCAAATCTTCTTGGGACCCATGGCCAGAAACATGAATGTTACTACGAATATCTTGATAAACAACTTCAGCCCCTAGTCGGTAAAGATTATCAATTAACTGATAAATGGCCGTTTCATTTCCAGGAATATAATCGGTTGAAAAAATAATCTTATCCCCGCTTTCAACTTTAATTAAATCCATTTCGTCAGCCACAATCCGGTCTAAAGATGAACCAACCTGGCCCTGACTGCCGGCCACCAATAAAGTCAGAAGCTCCGGCGGATAGTTTCTCACTTCTTTCTTTTTAACAAAAATATTGGCCGGGTATTCAACATATTTTAATTTTTGGGCAATCTCAAAGTTTTTTTCAATTGAACGACCCACTAAGACTACTTTTCGTTTATGTTTAATCGAAACATCAACCGCCTGTTTTAAACGCGAGATGTTGGAGGAAACAGTGGTGACTAAAAACTTCCCTCGACAGTTGGCAATTTCTGTTTCAAACATTTCCGATAATTTAGTTTCAGGTGGGGTAAAGCCTGGATTTTCAGCTCGTAAACAATCAGAAAGCAAACAAGTAATACCTTTTTCCCCAACTTCTTTAATTCGGTTTTGCTTGGAAGGTTCCCCAATGACCGGATTTAAATCAAGTTTAAAATCAGCGGCGTGATAAAAAGTTCCTAAAGGGGTTCCAATCACCAAATGAAAAGTATCAGGAATTGAATGGGTAACTTTAATAAACTGCAGCGAAAACTGGCCTAATTTAAGTTGAGTTTCTTCATTAAACTCATTTAAATTGGCTTTCAAGCCAAAATCCTGTAGTTTTAGTTTTGAGAGAGCAATTGCCCAACGTGGTCCGTAAACCGGTAGATTATCAGGTAGTTTAGGTAAAAGATAAGGCAAAGCGCCAATATGATCATCATGACCATGAGAAAGAACAATCCCTCTAATTTTATCTTTTTTATCTTCCAAATAACTAATATCAGGGATGACCAAATCAACCCCCATCATTTCTTCTTCCGGGAAACCAACACCACAATCAACAATTAAAATATCCTGAGGGGTTTCGTAAAGATACATGTTTTGGGTCACGTGACCAAAACCACCCAAAGAGATGATTTTTAAATCTTTATTACTGTTATTTTCATTATGGTTGTGATTACTATTGTTAGTATCGTTATTATTCATATTATTATTTATACTTTCTTTTATTTATTTTTATAATTTGTTCTATTCTAACTTATTTTTTGATTTAATTAAATAAATCGATTTGTTTTTCTTTATTTTTTTCTTGATCTTCTTCTGGCAAGTCTTCTTTCTTGACCAAATTATCGTTATTGATAAATTCCAATATCTTTTTAAAATCAGCTGCCAACTGTTCTTTGATGGACCCTCTTCTTAGAGCCGCCGCCGGATGATACATCGGTAAAACAATTCTTTGTTTACCGGCAAAATCAACAAATCTGGCTTGACCATGAACATGAGAAATATATTCCCCTGGTAAAAACTTGTTTAAAGAAAACCGGCCTAAGGTCACGATTACTTTCGGATCAATAATAGTGATCTGTTGATCTAAAAAGGGCCGACAGGCTTCAATTTCCTCTGGTAGCGGATCGCGATTATTTAAAGGCCGATGTTTAATGACATTACCAATAAAAACCTGAGAACGTTTAAAACCAATACTTTTTAAAAGTTCATCAAGTAACTTGCCGGCTTGGCCCACAAAGGGTCGACCTTTTTGGTCTTCCCAATAACCAGGTCCTTCACCGATAAACATAACTTGGGTTTTAGAATCACCTTCACCGGGAACAGCTAAATTAGCGTTTTTAAATAAAGGACAAGCAGTGCATTTTTTAATCTGTTCGTTTAATTTATCAAGTTCTTGTTGTTTATCCATCAGTTTAATTGATTAAATTACCAAGTTGGTATAAATTCTTTTAAGTTTTCTAAATTAACTTTAAAATTCTGACCTTGACCGGAAACCACCATCTTAGCAACCTTCCGACAAATGCCATCAATCGTTCTTTCTAAAGTTCTGATACCGGCATCATAGCCTAAAGGTCTGACAATTTTAGCCCAAACATCATCGCCAATAATTAAAGCATCTTTACTAAGACCTGATTCTTGTAGAGTTCTGGGTAAAACATAATCCTTGGCAATGGTAATTTTTTCCTCATCAGTATAAGAGGGCATTTGAATCGGTTCCAAACGATCCATAACCGCCACTGAGATATTGGCCATGTTATTACAAGTAGCGATAAAAAGAACTTGTGACAAATCAAAAGAATGGTCAATAAAATGATCTCGAAAAGTCGCGTTTTGCTCCGGATCCAAAAGCTCAACCAAAACTCCCATAATACTGGCTCGACCTTCATCAGTTACCCGATCAATTTCATCTAAAAGAATGACGGGATTTTTAGTACCGGCTCTTTTTAAAGCCTTAACAATTAACCCTGGCTCAGCATCTGGTCTTAATCGTGATTGACCTCTTAAATCCAAAGGGTCACCTAAACCACCAAAAGGAATTCTGATAAACTTTCGACCCATGGCCTCGGCAATCGATGAGGAAATGGTGGTTTTCCCGGTTCCAACCAAACCGACAAAGCATAAAATTGGTGCTCGAGCGTAATGATCCTTCTCACCAGTTTGTTTTTGTTCGTTTAATCTTAAAACCGATAAATATTCTAAAACCCTTTCCTTAATTTGACCTAAACCAAAATGGTTTTTATCCAAAACTTTTTTAGCATTAGTTAAATCCAAAATATCATCGCTTTTTTTACCCCAAGGCAAACTAATAATCCAATCAACATAATGAGCGGTTTTTTCATATTCAGTGGAATACTGCCCGTAACGAGCCATTCTTTCCAGCCTTTCAACCATCAGGATTGCTTTTTGCTTTAAATCGTCGGGGAGTAAAGCTTGATTGATTTTACTATCAAGTTGAGCAACTTCTTCAACTAAGGGAGTAGTTTTATCGGCCATAATTTAATTTAGATTAACAAAAAAAGGAGCAACAAACAAGATTAACGGCGGTGGCGATCAAGTCGATCATGGCTACGATTATCACGGTTACCACGATTGTTGCGATCAAAAGGCCTGGACCCTCGATCACGATTACCACTAGAACCAAAATCCTTTTTAGGTAAAGGCCCTTTGCCTTCAACCATGGTTAAGTTAATCCGTCCCATATCATCAATTTCCGTTACCGTAACTTTAACTTTCTGACCAATTTTAACTATATCTTCCGGGTTACCGACATATTCTTCAGACATGCGAGAAACATGGACTAAGCCGTCTTTGCCAGGCAACACTTCAACAAAGGCTCCAAAAGGTTGAATTCTTTTAACGATACCTTCAAAAGATTCACCGGCTTTAACTTCACGAACCAAACTTTCTACCCAATCAACTGCTTTTTTCAAGGTTTCTTTATCAGGAGCGGAAATATTAACCGATCCATCATCTTCAACGTCAACTCCAGCTCCGGTTTCGGCGATAATCTTTTTAATGGTTTTACCACCCGGGCCGATAATTTCACCAATTTTTTCAACTGGGACATGAACGACAGAAATTTTAGGAGCAAATTTGGAAACTTGCTCTCTAGAGTTAGGTAAAACCGCCAACATCTTGTCCAAGATAAAAGCTCGGCCAATTTTGGCTTGAGCTAAAATCTTTTTAACCGTCTCTAAAGATAAATCAGTGGCTTTAACATCCATTTGAATAGCGGTGATTCCATCTTTGGTACCGGCAACCTTAAAATCCATATCACCGTTAAAATCTTCAATTCCCATAATGTCTGATAAAATTACCTGTTTTTTACCGTCAGAGATCAAGCCCATGGCAATACCGGAAACTGGGGCAACAATCGGTACACCGGCGTCCATTAAAGATAAGGTTGAACCACAAGTTGAAGCCATCGAGGTTGAACCATTGGAAGACATAATTTCCGAAACCACACTAATCGTATAAGGAAATTTTTCTTCAGACGGGATAACCGCTTCTAAAGCTCTTCCAGCTAAAGCTCCGTGACCAATTTCTCGACGAGAAGGTGAACCAATTCGACCAGTTTCACCAACCGAGAAAGGTGGCATGTTGTAATGATGAATGTAACGCTTGGTTTCTTCCCCTTCCATACTCTCAATCCATTGTTCTAAAGAAGGTGAACCTAAGGTAGTAATTGTCAGGGCTTGAGTTGCTCCTCGTTTAAACATCGCTGATCCATGAGTTCGCGGCAATAGACCAACTTCAACTCCAATTGGTCGGACTTGGTCAAGTTTACGACCATCCGGACGTTGACCTTTATTGACAATATTGTCTCTAATTCTTTGTTTGGTTAATTTATCAATGATTTTTAAAATCGTATCTTTTCTGGCCTCATGCTTTTCGGCTAGTTTTTCTACCAACTCAGCTAATAAATTGCTGGAACCTTCGTTGGTCACCATGTCGGCAATCAATTGATCAACTTTATCTTTAACTTCTTTTTCTACCGCCTTAACCAATTTTTCTTCAATCTTTTCCGCTTCAAAAGTCTGTTTTTTAATCCCAACTTCTTTAACTAAAGCTTCAATGGTACTGATTATTTTAGCTGTTTCTTTTTGAGCAAATTCAATTCCTTTCAAAACTATTTCTTCAGGCACTTGACTGGAACCGCCTTCAATCATAATCAAGCCTTTTTGACTGGCAGAAACAATCAAATCCAATTGGGAAAATTCCAAATCCTGATTGGTAGGATTGGCAATAAAAACACCATCACCATTTTTAGGGACATAACCAATTCTGGCGGCGCCAACCGGACCGGCCCAAGGAATATTAGAAATAGCCAAAGCGGCTGAGGTCGCTACCAAAGCAGGGATATCCGGTCGGTTTTCTCCGTCAACGGATAACACCGTAATAATCACCTGAACTTCGTTTTTGTAACCATCAGGAAAAAGGGGTCTAATAGAACGATCAATTAAACGAGCCGTTAGAGTTGCTTCTTCAGAAGGACGACCTTCTCTCTTAACCCAACGGGAACCTTTAATTCGACCACCGGCATACAATCTTTCTTGATATTCAACTTGAAGTGGGAAATAACCTAAATCAGATTTGTTTTTGGAAGCTACCACTGTGACCAACACCATGGTTTCACCACAACTGGCGACCACGGCGCTGTTAGCTTGCTCGGCATAACGGCCAATTTCTAAAGTTAACTCTTTACCACCGATTTCAACTGATTTTGAAATTATTTTCATCTTTGAAGATTAAGCTGACAACTACTTGCTTAGTTTTAACTCCTCACTCGCCCTTTTGTATCTGTCCTCATCCTTCTTAAGAAGATAAGCTAAAAGCCTACGTCTTTTAGAAACCATTGACAAAAGACCACGTCTTGAATGAACATCCTTTTTGTGTTCCTTCAAATGATCGGTTAGATTTTTAATTTTCTGGGTAAGTAAAGCAATCTGGACTTCAGGCGAGCCAGTATCACCTTCGGTTTGAGCAAATTTCTTAATAATTTTTTGTTTATCTTCGATCGCAATAGACATCCGTGGGTGATATTTTAGCAAAAAGGGCTATAATTAACAAGAGGATGAATCAAATCTGGCTTCAAGCCCCTGCCAAAATTAATCTCGGCTTAGCCATTTTAGGCAAGTTAAACTCAGGCTACCATGAGGTTAAGTTTATCTTCTCTCAAGTCTCCTTGTTTGATCGTATCCAACTTAAAGAAATCCCCACTAATGAAATTAAAATTATCTGTAATGACCAACAGGTACCGACTGATAAGATCAATACCGTTTATCAAGCCGCTTTACTGCTTAAAAAAATGGTCAAAACCCAAAAAGGTTTGGAAATTAAAATTGACAAACAAATCCCGGTCGCAGCCGGATTAGGCGGTGGCAGTTCAGATGCTGCACAAGCTCTAATCGGCATCAACAAACTTTGGAATGTGGGTCTTAACACCACCGATTTGATTAAAGTTGGTTTTAAAATTGGCGTTGATGTTTGTTACCAACTGGTCGGTGGCACCAAACTAGCTACTCACTTAGGAGAAAAGCTAAATCCTTTGCCTAACTTACCTCAAATCCATTTGGTTTTAACCAACCCCAACATTGAAGTTTCCACCAAATGGGCCTATACCAATATTGATTACAGTCAAATTGGTAAAAACCAACTTGATAGTTTAATTGACGCCGTTAAAAACAAAGATGTTAAAAAAATTGCCAAAAATTTACACAACGATTTTGAATTCTGGGTCCCCAATTTAGTTCCGGTTATTTTAAAAATAAAAAAGAAAATGTTAAAACAAGGCGCCTTAGGCGCCATTATGAGTGGTTCCGGGCCAACTGTTTTTGGGGTTTGTGAGAATAAAGCTGTCGCTTTAAAAGTCTACAATAGCTTAAAAAAGGAGTTTCCTAAGACTTATCTTGCACAAACGATTTAATTGGAGTAAGATAGCGGCAATATGGCAAACAAAGAAAGAGAAATCAAAATAAAACCACTAACTAAAAAAGAATTGAAAGACTTTAAATCCCATGGACAAAAAATCCAAAAGGAATTAGAAAAAATCCAAAAAATTAACGAAGAATCATTCTCGTCACATTCTGGTAATGAAATCTATCGAGAAAAATAAATAAAAATGACTAAATTTTGGTATCGCCCCGATAAATCTTTGGCTTATACCAATCAGGTGAAGGTTTAACCGGTCTTTCTTCTTGCTTCTGTTCAAACGGTCTTTTATTAAAATCTCTTCTCGCTGTTCTTTGTTGTGGTCTAAAATCTTGAGCTTTTCTTAAAGGTCGTCTGGCTCCAGCTCGTAAACAAAAAGCTACGGCTTCAAAAGTGGTTGGCGTCGCTTTAGTTAAAGAAAAATTATTAGTCGCTCTTTCCATCCCTAGAAGTAAATTACTGGCGATATCTTCATCAACCGCTATTTTTAAAGTTGCTAACATCAAGGCCACAAATTCAGAATAAGAAGCCAAATCAGGCTTAATAAAATTAAATTTACCAAATTGTTGACTGTTTTGGTTAATATCCAAATTAACTACCTGACCTTCTTCAAAAAACTTCTTGTTATCAAAGTAAAGCTGGCCAATTTCTTCCAAACAATTAGCCCCAATGACAAAAATCATGTCGGCACTGGCCCCTAGATAAGAATATTGAACCGTTTCCGGTGACAATGGTGGACGACCTTCTTTAGGTTGAATAACCAAATTAAATTTGTTTTGATCGTTATCAATGTTGTAACTGACTTTTTCGATTGAATCATCAGCGTAATCAAAAGAAACAACCAAATTTTTACCTTTTAATTTATTGGTGATTCTATTAACCCCCACTAAAGAAGAATAAGCGACGGTCATTGGCGTAGAACAAACAACTTGGACATCCTTGTTAACTTTTTTTAAAGCCAGGCCTAAGGCTAAGCCAGCCGCAATTTTGTCTTGGTCTAAATCCTTGGGCAAAATGACAGCAAAAGTTTGAGCAGATCCTAGAGCCTCTTCAATTGAAGTGAAATCAAAATAATCTTTCATGTTAAGCACTAGGCAGAAGGTTTTCGATACGATACTAGCACATCCCCAACTTGGAAGTCAAGTTGGCCGGAGAGGACTGCTCCAAATTCTTCACCGCTTTTAACAATCTCGGTGTCTTCTTTGCCCTGTCTTAAAGATTTAAGATAACCATCGGCAATA